>MDTC01255048.1_pt1 | contig 18328 bp, 2 predicted proteins | sample 811181 | NCBI WGS metagenome assembly MDTC01 (sample SAMN05326644, study PRJNA326480) | marine metagenome | isolation source: seawater | place: Pacific Ocean: North | collected 2011
ACTGTTGAAGTACTTATCATTTCTACATCTCCAGAATCTTCACATATAACTGTTGGATTAGCAGTAAAACTAGCTTCTATATAATCTACATTAATACTCCATGTTTCATTATGAGAGTCTATACACTCCCCAGTTGAATCCATATAATTTAATGACCAGGTAACATCTTCAGCAGGATCAGAATTATAACTAAAAGTTACTGTCTCTCCCTGTTCAACAACATTTATTGCTAAAGGACCTAAATCCCAATCAAAACATTCTGGACATGAAGAATAATGTACACTTGTATTTGTTAACCTAATCTTCTCGTCATTACATAATACTCCAAGATACACTTCTTCATTACCAGCAGAGTTTATCTTTATTACTTCGAAATTTGTGGTATATAAAATGGAATAATCAAGACTAGCTGGCTTTTGGATGGTACATTCATCAAAAGAAGGATAATAAATTTCAATAGTATCTTCAAAAGTATCATTTAGTAAAATTGGATTAATTATTTCTGGAGAAATGTTTATTTCTGTAGGAAAATAGTTATCATATTCCAAAATGGATTCAACAGATAGTGAAATAGAGTTATCGGAACCAACATCAAAACATAAATTATCTTCAAGGAAATTAAGAGTTACATCATCAGAGGAAGGACCATCAAGGATATTTATATTAGTAAATGATTGAGATCCCTCACAATTAGCATCAGTTTCTACATCAACTTTAATTAAATTAATAAGTTCTTCTTGATTAAAGATTAATTCTAAATTAGAACCTTGATGAAAATCGTTGTAAGTTATTTCTGAAGATACAAAAATAGTAACCTCGTCATAACTACTGGAATTTGCTAAATTTAGATTAATACTAACAACATTATCACACAAATAATACTCTTCCTCAGGAATCGTGAATTCTAAAGAATCAACGGGATCATTAACAAAGAAATGAACGGTGTCAATACATTCATCATCATTAATATGAGTCAACTGAATAACGTAATTACCAGGATCATAAAATTTGGCTAATGCCTCATTAGCTTCAGAAGTTGTAACAACTTCAGACAATCCTCCCTCAATTACGTTAAATTCAATTCCTGAAACAGCTAATCCTCCTACATTTGCAATAACTAATGCAGATGCATTTTGACCTTCGATGTAACATTCAAAAGTAGAACTAGATGAATAATCAATAGAAATATCACACTGAGAAAATCCAAAGTATTGAATAAATAATAAGAGAATAAATAAATAAAAACGATTCATAACTGGGGGGGTAAATTTTATTTAAATAAATGGAAATATCCTGTTATCTCTTTTGTTTCTGGTAAGGAATAAATATTGACTTGATAAGTAATTCGATAAAAATAAACGCCTGCATTCATTTCCTTGCCATTTGCATTTAGACCATCCCAATAAGGTAACTCATCATCAGAATCAATAGATATGATATGCTTACCCCACTGATTGAATATTTCCATATTAAAATCTGTGGACATACATAAACTCTCAGGATCTACAAATTCACCTTCATAGTTGTTATATGGCTTAAAATAGTCATTATTATCATTTTCATCAGGAGTAAATACATTAGGCATATCTAAACCACACTCACATTCAACAACAGATAAATCAACTGTATTATTTGAAGCAACAACACCACATTCAAAATCAATTTCTACATCATAGGTGTATACTTGATTAAGATTAATTTGATCTAATATTTCTTCAAGAATAAGTGTTCTTTCATTGTAAATATCAGTATCAAATGAAAGTCCATCAAAATACCATGTGTGTGGAAAGTCATCAAAAGGTGTAATCAAAACAGGGTCTTCTTCTAAACAGATGTAAATCACAGAATCAACATTAAGCTCGGAGTCACTCATCAAAAGAGGATATTCATAAAAATTAACAAAGAAATTATCTGATAAATATGGACATCCATTTAAATGAAGACTGTACTCGCCTGGACTCGTAATAATAATACTACTATCGGGTTGCATTTCGAAAGTCTCATCATTATAGTACCATGTAAAATCGGTATAATTAGAAAAATCTCCATTTGGAAATTCTACTAAAATAGACTCTCCTTCACAAATTAAAGAATCATTAAAACTAATATCTAATGTGTCATTCAGAATAACTGTAAGGTTAAATGTATCTGATAGTGACTCACAACCATAAACCTCAAGATAATAATTACCAGATGTACTAAATTCAGTAATACTATCTGTAGAATAAAATCCATTTGGACCATACCAAGCAAAATCAAAATAACTTTCATAATTAGCAAGAGAAAAATCAAGCGATAAATAATCCCATTCACAAATCGTAGTATCAGAAAAAGATAAATCCGGAGGAGATGGATCATAATGGGAATAAGTAAAGTTTTGTGAAATTGTATCACATGCATACAATTGAATCTCGTAAACACCTTCTTGAGTAACATTAATTGAACTGTCAGAATCAAAATAATCACCATTCAAAAACCAACTAAAAGAATCATATTGATAATGATTGCCTGAAGGAAAATGAACTGTATCTAAATTTTGAACACACTGAGTAATATCATCAAGTGGATTAATATAACCAGATTTGAAGATAACTTCAAATGAGTCAATCTTAAAAGGACAACCATAAAAAGATAAGCTATAAACACCTTCTTCCTCTAAAACCAATGTACTGTCAGTAGAAAAACTTTCACCATTAAGAGCCCAGACAAATGAAGGATAAGAAGAAAAATCACCATCAGGGAAGTTTATTGAAATTTGATCACCTTCACAAATAAGTGTATCATTAAATTGGTAATCAGTATTATTAGGTTGATTTACATTTAAATTAAAATCGTCAGATATAGTATCACAACCATATAAATTGAGCGTATAAAGACCTTCTGTGGATATTGAAAGTGAACCATTAGAACCAAGATTTAATTGATTATCAAAAACCCAATTGTAACTAGTATATCCTAAATTTACATTATCTGCAGGAAATTGAACATCAGTAGTTTCACCTTCACAAATACCAATGTCGGATATTAGATCATCGCCAGCATTAGACTGAAAATAGGTTAATTCAAATTCTTCAAATAAAGTATCACAACCATAAAGCTGAATTTCATATAAGCCTTCTTCGAACATTGAAATGGTACTATCATTACTAAAATACTGACCTTCAAAATGCCATGTAAAATCATTATACATGGAAAAATCTCCAGATGGGAAGTTTATAACTGCAGTATCTCCAGGACATACATTTTGATCATACAAGATCAAATCTACATCATAGTATGATAAAGAAAATGTTTTACTTATAGTGTCACAACCAAACAAAGTCAAAGTATATAATCCAGCTTGATTAGCAAGCAGTGTACTGTCATTAGAAAACAAATCGTCATTATAATACCATTGAAATGTATCAAACTCCTCAAAATTACCTGATGGAAAATCAACTTCTAAAAGTTGAGATTCACAAATAATAGTATCATTCAGCTGCTGTAGACTTAAAAGATCTAATTGGTGAGATTCATTTTCCACAAGAGAAACAGATATATCAGCATATTCAATACCTATTTCGAAACCATTAAAAGAATCTGTCGGAAAAATGTTTCCGTTAAGATCCTTAACAGCAAACCAGTTTCCGGCATTTAATTCGTCACTCCAATTCCCATAATAATCATTAAACATGAAAATACCTGCAGCTGAATCAACAACATTTATTGGTGTTTGAATGTCAATACTAATTTGTGACTCTATTACATCACCGACTTCAGAATTGGCAAACATAACCATAAAATCACTTTGTGTAATAATGGCAGTATTTAATGATGTCTGACCTACATAATCATGAGCTACCCAACTGGCATCTACCACTCCACATTCTGGAAGAATAGAAGGTGTTTGAGGATCTATAATAACGTCAGGTTTTAAGAACTTACAGGTTACGCCGTTTATATCTTGAACCTTAAACCATAAAGGCATAATTACAGCACCACTAAAAGTTGACCCAAAGGGTGTTGAAGCATTTCCAGTAATGCGTTTTACAAAAAAGTTATACTCTAAATGTAGAGTAAATATTTCTACTGAATTAAATGGCTCATATAAGTTAGGACCTATTAAATCCTGTCCAACACCATTAAACTGAGTAGTAGGCATATCCCATACAGGAAAATAATCAAGTGGATAAAATTCTTGGGCTTTTAAATTAAAACTACTAAATATTAATAGAATGAATAAAACGCTTCGCATTATCTAATTAAGTTAATATTGACGTAGTGTGATAATTTCATAATATCATCAAGCTTAGAATAAATAACCTCACATTTGTAAACACCACTAGGCGCAATTTTACCATCTATATAACCATCCCAAGACTCATTAATATCAGAGGATGTAAACATAATTTCACCCCAACGACTTGTAATTATTAACTCATAATAATCAGTACCAATAACAACAGGTTGAAAGAAATCATTAACACCATCATTATTAGGGGTAAAAGAATTAGGAACCCACAATTTAAAATAAGATTCAACATTCACATAAGAACTAAATTCTCTCTTACAATCTTGATATAAACTATCGCTTACTGTAAGTGTTACATTATACGTGCCTTCACCAGGATAAACATGAATAGGATGGTAATGATCAGATCCAAAAGAATCATCAAAACTCCATAAATAAGTATGTCCAAAAAGAGAAGGGGTATAATTGTTAAATTCAATACCAAACTCAGTATGAGGAATTGGTAGATATTCAAAATAAGGCGGATCTGGAATTCCATTGTAAACATATCCGTTATCTACAACTTGAGTACCACATCCATCAGTAACTGTTACTGTATACGGATCGGAGTTATAAAATACCTCAATGCATTCAGTTAAATACCCATTTGACCATGAATAAGTGTAATTCCCTTCTCCTCCTTCGGCAGCAACACAAATTTGAGCAAGTGTATCTTCGCAAACATGAGTTTTATCTGCACTAGCTAATAAAGGATTATATTGAGTTACAAATACTTCTATGGATGCTTCTTCAATATATCCACATGCATCTGTAACAGTAACAGAGTAAGTTGTTGTATCTTCCGGATTCATGATCTGACTTGCAGTAGATCCAACATGATCCCATTCATAAGTATAAGGGGCAATATCAGAAGTACTTCCTTGAGCTATCATCTCGGCTCCAGCTCCTCCATTTGGAAAAACTTCAATAAGTGCATCATCACCAGGACAATAAGTAGTAAATGAATCAGTAATATCAAGATCGAAATCAGGTTGATCAAAAATGATAAATTCAACACCAACAACAGCAGTATCAGAATCAAAACAATCTGAATATGAAATTGGATTTATTGCAAACAAAATAGTATCAGGACTATCAGACGTATAATTATTAGTAGTAGATATATTTAATGTAATACTTGATGAGTCGCTAGGTATAACTAAAGGTAATGAGTTATCAAAAGATGGAGAAAATGAAAACCGTGAATTATTACTTACTGAATTACTTGATTGATTTACCCCATTAATTTGAACTTTATATTGTATATTGATTTGTTCACTAATATCAATACATTCTGGCTTAAAAAAAGTAATATTTACCCCTGTACATCCTTCATATAAAATATTATCAAATGAAGGAATATTTGGAAATAAGACTTGTGTTTCATTTTCAACAAAAATAGGTTCAAAATCAACTAAAGTTTCATTAGAACATAAAACATCTATAACAAGCGTATCTGTTGAGACGCAATTATTAGCATCAGTGATGGAAGCTACATAAGTAGTTGTAGTGTTAGGATTCACCAATAAAGGTTGAAAAGTTTGACCAGATGGTTCCCAGGACAAGGACCAAGGGCCATTTGAAGAAACAGAAACAATATCTAAACCTAGAGAAGCTGTATCACCATCACAAAGAACGGAGTCGGCTACAATAGAGAAATCAGCACCATTTGCAATAAACGTCATAGAATCATATTTATAACAAGATTCATATTCAAAATAAAAATAACTTGTGTATTCACCTATCGAATTAGCAGAAATTACACCTGCTACAGGATTTTCGTCTGGCGCAGGAAGAAAAGTGGTTTCTGATAGTGAATCTGTCCAAAAGAAATTTATACCTGACACTAAATTATATAATGAACCAGACAGTGAAATATCAAAAGGAACTTCAACTCCTACACACCCTACATTACTTAAAATAGTTTCGAATTGAGGTGTATCTTGAACATTAATGTTAAGAGATTTACTTATTTCACAACTGTCAATATCAGTATAAGAATATATTAATGTTGAAATTCCAATCTGATCAGGCGTAAAGAAATATATTCCAAGACTATCAGTAGGAAGCAGTTCATCATTTAATGACCATGAGCCATTTAATGAATCATTATCAAGTTCTAAAGTATATTCAGAATTAAGACAAAGATTTGAATCGGGTCCAAAAGAATCTATAAACGGAACATAATTATGAGCGTAAACAGTATCATAAGTAGAACAATAATTACCAACAGTATATTGAACTTCATTATTTTCAAAATCAGGGAAAACTAATTCAATAAAAGTATCATTCATTGAGATCAGAGAATCACCGTTATCAATTCCCCAAATCGGATTATACAATCCTTCAACACAGGAATCAATTGCTAAATTTATAGATATGTGATTAGAATCACACTGATTTAAATAGTTAACTTCAAATGAGGATAACTCAGGTGAGTGTAAGACATTGACTGATTTAGAAATGACAAGCGTATCTTCACAAGAATTAGTTATTGTACAAGAAACTTGATAAACACCAGGATTAAAAAATATGATTTCTGGTTCAGGATCTGAGGTAGATGATAAACCGAAATTTTCAGACTGATTTTGAGCACATGTTATGTCATTTGAAATAATTGACCACAAAAACGTCATACTACCACAAGCTTGAGTATTTGAAATATCGTTAACAATATCAAGAGTATCATTTATACAAGTAGTGTCATTAAATAATATTAATTCTTCTTGTTGAATAAAATTAAGATTTTTTTGAACACATATCGGCTCAGAAATGGTATCATTTGAACAGGAAGAGGAAATTAATGATACTGAAAATATGTCGCTTTTTAAATATTGAACAGCTATTTGATTAGTTCCAGGAGTTGAAGAATTTCCTAGTTGGCTAGATAAGTCCAGTACCCAATCTACATCTTCTATACCGGATAATTCCCAATATGTAAATGATGTATCAGAACAACTGTTAAAATTGTTTTGTGATAAATCAGTTGTATCATAAAATTCATACCATCTGTTTGTACATTGATTAGAACTATCAATTAAAAACGGAAGAAGAATAGCAGGCTCAGCATAATAAAATAAAGTAGAATCAGATGTTGGTATGTCACAAATATTAAATGCCTCAACTTTAACTTTATAAGCACCGTTAAATAAGGTGTCATCATAGGTGAAACTGCATGAACTTCTAGAAATTGAATCCAATAGAATACCTAGTTCTTGATCAGGAAGACTAGATTGAGTATACTCTTGTGAGTAAATTAAATTACTTTCTCCACCATAAATAGTAATATGGTATGAAGTACTATCAGGATTAAGATATGTATCATCTGTAAAAAATATAACAGCAGAGTCAGGAAAACATAAATTGTTATTTAAAACTTCAATTTCTAAATCTGCTAAAGGAGATTCTTGTACGATAACATTTTCAATCATTGTATCGGTTGCACATGAATTTGATGTAATCAATGTAACATCATAAGAACCAATATTCAAAAAAGCAACCTCAAATGTATCCGCTTCAAGAGTAAGAGAGTCAATCTCCCAATCAACACCTTCATCACCTGAAACTTCCCACTGGATATTTGGAGAAGAACAAGTTCCAAAAGAATTATCATGACCAGTCGATGAATTAATAAATTGATAATCAATTTGACAATCATCAGATTGTTCATAATTAAAATCAGCTTCTGGTGAAGAAGAACTGTAAATTTTATTCCAATATGACACTGTATCACAAATAGTTAAAGCTGTAAGTTTAATATAATATGCTCCATCAACAGATGGATTAACTTCTTGATTATCATCGTAATTAAAATCACAAGAAGGAAGATATAAATTAAAAAATATTGTGTCTGATTGAATTTCAGTCTGTAAAAAAGTGCTATCAGTTTCGATTCCATTCTGTCCGGCAATCAAGGATAATGTATAGCTTGTATTGGGAGGATTATTTAATGTTGATTCAGATAAAACAATGTAGGATTCTCCCGGAGAACAAATAACTTCGTTATTAGGAGTAAAAGCTGATGAAGGGTCAGAGGAAACTTCAACTACAACTGAATCAGTTACTAAGCAACCAGACTCGCTTTCCTTTGTATAATATACTATAAAGGTGCCAAAAGAATCAGTAAAAAATGTATTATTACCTTGGATATTAAATAGAACATTATCACCGGACCAAAAACCATCAGATAAGATAGTAGGATGGTTTATAGTATCTAATAAATCAATTTCTCCCAAAAAACAATACGGAATTGTATCTGGTAGATTCTCAAAATCTTCATTGAAAAATAAATTAACTTGGGTTGAATCATCTAAAACACATCCAGAAGGTGATGTTACAGAGACATTAATTAATGAGTCTTGGTCAATTTCGTATGCAAGAACTTCGGATTCAATATTATCTTCCCACAACACAATATCACCAAGTTGAATTTCTTCTTCGAATGATATATCAATCGGTATTCCCTCACATTTAATAAATGTAGAATCTAGAGTATAAGAAGGAGTTGGTGAAATTGTAATCAATAAAGTATCACTTGCTGAACAAATTGGATCTTGTGAGTCAGTTACTTGAAGAACAACCTCAATGATTGTATCTATATTGGATAATTCTAATTCAGGATTTATTGATGTTTCACCATTATACTCCCACAAATAGTCAAAAACTGGTACACCTGAAATAATATCTGGAGAAATTGTTAAATTTCCACCTTCACAAATAGAAGTATCGTTTCCAATACTTAAACTTGCACATTGACCATTTAAATTTGCATTATTAAGACTTATATTCAAATCAGGAGATTGAGAGTAAACTAACTGATAAGTAGTGAATAAAAGAAATAAAACCAGTATTTTTTTGAATTGATTAATCATATCTATGTACAGTAATTAAAAAGCTTTTTAATTACTGTACATAGATATGATTAATCAATTCAAAAAAATACTGGTTTTATTTCTTTTATTCACTACTTATCAGTTAGTTTACTCTCAATCTCCTGATTTGAATATAAGTCTTAATAATGCAAATTTAAATGGTCAATGTGCAAGTTTAAGTATTGGAAACGATACTTCTATTTGTGAAGGTGGAAATTTAACAATTTCTCCAGATATTATTTCAGGTGTACCAGTTTTTGACTATTTGTGGGAGTATAATGGTGAAACATCAATAAATCCTGAATTAGAATTATCCAATATAGATACAATCATTGAGGTTGTTCTTCAAGTAACTGACTCACAAGATCCAATTTGTTCAGCAAGTGATACTTTATTGATTACAATTTCACCAACTCCTTCTTATACTCTAGATTCTACATTTATTAAATGTGAGGGAATACCGATTGATATATCATTCGAAGAAGAAATTCAACTTGGTGATATTGTGTTGTGGGAAGATAATATTGAATCCGAAGTTCTTGCATACGAAATTGACCAAGACTCATTAATTAATGTCTCTGTAACATCACCTTCTGGATGTGTTTTAGATGATTCAACCCAAGTTAATTTATTTTTCAATGAAGATTTTGAGAATCTACCAGATACAATTCCGTATTGTTTTTTGGGAGAAATTGATTTATTAGATACTATAAACCATCCTACTATCTTATCTGATGGTTTTTGGTCCGGTGATAATGTTCTATTTAATATCCAAGGTAATAATACATTTTTTACTGATTCTTTTGGCACCTTTATAGTATATTATACAAAGGAAAGCGAGTCTGGTTGCTTAGTAACTGATTCAGTTGTAGTTGAAGTTTCCTCTGACCCTTCATCAGCTTTTACTCCTAATAACGAAGTTATTTGTTCTCCGGGAGAATCCTACATTGTTTTATCTGAATCAACATTAAATAATCCTCCCAATACAAGCTATACATTATCCTTGATTGCCGGACAGAATGGAATCGAAACTGATAGCACTTTTTTACAGACTGAAATTCAATCAGACACAATATTTTTTAATTTATATCTTCCTTCTTGTGATTTTAATTACGATGATAATCAAGAAGTTAATCCATCTGTTGATGGAGCATATTATATTAAACTTACAGCTTTAACTATTTGTGATACAGTGTCATATTGGAATAAAATTTACAGTTCTTCTTCACCAGAAGCTGATTTTAATTATGAACAATCTGATGATTGTCAAATTGATTATCAATTTATTAATTCATCGACTGGTCATGATAATTCTTTTGGAACTTGTTCTTCTCCAAATATCCAGTGGGAAGTTTCAGGTGATGAAGGTGTTGATTGGGAGATTGACTCTCTTACTCTTGAAGCGGATACATTTGAGGTTGCTTTTTTGAATATTGGTTCTTATGATGTTACATTGATTACATCAAATTCATGTGCAACCGATACAATGATTGAAAATGTTATCGTACAAGAATCTCCTTTAGCAGATTTAGAAATTGAAGTTTTAAATAACAATTTATGTTTTCCTGACTCTGCTGTTATATTTTTTACAGATGATACATATCTTAATCCTGATAGTACTTCATACCATATTACTATTTATGGTGGAGAAAGTAATTTAATTTACTCACAAGAGTATACTCAATCTAGTCTTCCTGATCAAGAACTAGGTATTCTATTGGATTCAATTTCTAGAAGTTCATGCAGTTTCACCTATGATGACACCTTATTTAACGGTGCTTATAAAGTTAAAGTTGAGGCATTTAATATTTGTGACATACCAACATCTGATTCTACTTTATTTTATTATGCTGAGCCTGCTATTCTTCTTCCGTTTTTAATTGATAGTTCTAATCAATGTACAAACAGATGGTATGAATTTTATGATACAACTGATTTATCACAAAACAATTTTAACAGTTGTTCTGATACATCATTTACATATTGGGAATTATCCGGTATAGAAGATGTAGATTGGGTACTGGACTTATCTAGCCAACTAGGAAATTCTTCAACTCCTGGAACTAATCAAATAGCTGTTCAATATTTAAAAAGCGACATATTTTCAGTATCATTAATTTCCTCTTCCTGTTCAAATGATACCATTTCTGAGCCGATATGTGTTCAAAAAAATCTTAATTTTATTCAACAAGAAGAATTAATATTATTTAATGACACTACTTGTATAAATGATACTCTTGATATTGTTAACGATATTTCAAATACTCAAGCTTGTGGTAGTATGACGTTTTTGTGGTCAATTATTTCAAATGACATAACATGTGCTCAAAATCAGTCTGAAAATTTCGGTTTATCATCTACCTCAGATCCTGAACCAGAAATCATATTTTTTAATCCTGGTGTTTATCAAGTTTCTTGTACAATAACTAATTCTTGTGAAGATACGCTTGTCATTTCTAAATCAGTCAATGTCTTACACTCACCTGAGTTATCCTCATTTGAAGTTAACTATTTAAATCAGTGTGATTCTAATCACATATCTATAAATTTAGCAATTGATTCCTGTGTTGAAGGATTGTATAATCCGATTTGGGGAATTGATAACGGTGATTCTCTGATCTCAATGAATGATACTTTTATTGAATTAGTTTTCCCTGATTTTGAAAATAATGAAGTTCAATATACTGTTGGTAATTATTGTTCTACTTATGATACTGTTTACGCTCATAATTATGTTCCGTTTATAGATTCTTTTGGACCCGATTCAAATCTTTGTCTTAATTCTGAATATACTTTAGAACTTGATAATGATTCATTAAATGGCTCATGGTCATTAAATGATGAACTGCTTCCTACTGATAGTCTTGGAATATATTTCTTTACGCCTGATCAGATTGGAATTTCAACATTAATATATTCTTATACTGATATTGACAGTTGTGAAATAAGTAAATCTCTTAACATTAATGTTCAAGATACACCTCAATTCGAAACTATTTTAAGTAATGTAGGGTGTGTAGGAGTTGAAGTTCCTTTTGATATTTCACTGTCTGGTTCATTATATAATTTAGTGTCAGGTATAAATTTCTTTTGGACAGATTCACTATCAGAAACCACTTTTCTTCCTGCGCCAGACGAAAATCCTGTAGCAGGTGTAATTTCTGCTAATTCGATAGGTGAATACACAAGTTATTTTTATTTTGAATATGAATCTTGTTATAAATATGATTCTATGACGTTTATTGCAAATGGTGCTGATTTCTCTATTGTAGCCGACTCCGTTCTTTGTGATGGTGATACAGCTTCTCTAGGTTTAGATATTGTTTCTGTTTCTTCAAATGGCCCTTGGTCCTTGTCCTGGGAACCATCTGGTCAAACTTTTCAACCTTTATTGGTGAATCCTAACACTACAACTACTTATGTAGCTTCCATCACTGATGCTAATAATTGCGTCTCAACAGATACGCTTGTTATAGATGTTTTATGTTCTAATGAAACTTTAGTTGATTTTGAACCTATTTTTGTTGAAAATGAAACACAAGTCTTATTTCCAAATATTCCTTCATTTGATAATATTTTATATGAAGGATGTACAGGGGTAAATATTACTTTTTTTAAGCCAGAATGTATTGATATTAGTGAACAAATCAATATACAATATAAAGTTCAAATTAATGGGGTAAATCAATCAAGTAATTCAGTAAGTAATAATTCACGGTTTTCATTTTCTCCATCTTTTGATAACTCATTACCTTTAGTTATACCTAGCGACTCATCAAGTATTACATTAAATATATCTACTACTAATAATTATACGTCTGATAGTCCTGATACTATTTTGTTTGCAATAAATCCAATTTCATATTCAGATTGTTTTGATTCTGATACTGCTGTTGTTGGTGTTGAATTTATCATTTTTGATCAACCTGATTTCGATCTTGATATTACTGATTCATTTACTACTTATTGTCCTGGTGATGATGCACTTATTGAAGTTTTTCCAAATGGAGGAGCTGGAGCCGAGATGATAGCTCAAGGAAGTACTTCTGATATTGCCCCTTATACTTATGAATGGGATCATGTTGGATCTACTGCAAGTCAGATCATGAATCCGGAAGATACAACAACTTACTCTGTTACTGTTACAGATGCATGTGGATATATTGAAGAAGCATCCATAGAAGTATTTGTAACTCAATATAATCCTTTATTAGCTAGTGCAGATAAAACTCATGTTTGCGAAGATACACTTGCTCAAATTTGTGTTGCTGCCGAAGGAGGAGAAGGGAATTACACTTATTCATGGTCAAATGGGTATTTAACTGAATGCATTGAGGTATTTTATAACTCCGATCCGTATACAGTAACAGTTACTGATGGATGTGGTACTCAAGTTGTAGATAACGGATATGTTTACAATGGAATTCCAGATCCGCCTTATTTTGAATATCTACCAATTCCTCATACTGAGTTTGGTATTGAATTTAACAATTATACCCCTTCTCTTTTTGGACATACTTATTTATGGAGTTTTGATGATTCTTTTGGATCTGATCATTACCATCCTATTCATGTTTATCCTGGTGAAGGCACGTATAATGTAACACTTACAGTAAGCGATAGTTTATATCAAGATTGTAAGAGAGAATTTAGTTCTTATGTGAATGTTGAATCTTATTTTAAATTGTGGGTTCCTAATTCTTTTACCCCTAATAATGATGGTGTTAATGATTTCTTTCAACCTGTTGTTATTGGTACTGATTATTATGAGTTAATAATTACAAGTCGTTGGGGTGAAATTATGTTTACATCCTCTGATATTAATGAGTCTTGGGATGGTTATATAGATGGTAAAATTGCGCCTAGTGGTGTTTACAAATGTGAGGTTATTTATTCTAAGCTTGATGATATTATGAAATTATCACACTACGTCAATATTAACTTAATTAGATAATGCGAAGCGTTTTATTCATTCTATTAATATTTAGTAGTTTTAATTTAAAAGCCCAAGAATTTTATCCACTTGATTATTTTCCTGTATGGGATATGCCTACTACTCAGTTTAATGGTGTTGGACAGGATTTAATAGGTCCTAACTTATATGAGCCATTTAATTCAGTAGAAATATTTACTCTACATTTAGAGTATAACTTTTTTGTAAAACGCATTACTGGAAATGCTTCAACACCCTTTGGGTCAACTTTTAGTGGTGCTGTAATTATGCCTTTATGGTTTAAGGTTCAAGATATAAACGGCGTAACCTGTAAGTTCTTAAAACCTGACGTTATTATAGATCCTCAAACACCTTCTATTCTTCCAGAATGTGGAGTGGTAGATGCCAGTTGGGTAGCTCATGATTATGTAGGTCAGACATCATTAAATACTGCCATTATTACACAAAGTGATTTTATGGTTATGTTTGCCAATTCTGAAGTCGGTGATGTAATAGAGTCACAAATTAGTATTGACATTCAAACACCAATAAATGTTGTTGATTCAGCTGCAGGTATTTTCATGTTTAATGATTATTATGGGAATTGGAGTGACGAATTAAATGCCGGAAACTGGTTTGCTGTTAAGGATCTTAACGGAAACATTTTTCCGACAGATTCTTTTAATGGTTTCGAAATAGGTATTGAATATGCTGATATATCTGTTTCTCTTGTGGAAAATGAATCTCACCAATTAGATCTTTTAAGTCTACAGCAGCTGAATGATACTATTATTTGTGAATCTCAACTTTTAGAAGTTGATTTTCCATCAGGTAATTTTGAGGAGTTTGATACATTTCAATGGTATTATAATGACGATTTGTTTTCTAATGACAGTACACTGCTTGCTAATCAAGCTGGATTATATACTTTGACTTTGTTTGGTTGTGACACTATAAGTAAAACATTTTCTTTATCATACTATGATGTAGATTTGATCTTGTATGATCAAAATGTATGTCCTGGAGATACTGCAGTTATAAACTTCCCATCTGGAGATTTTTCCATGTATAATGATTTTACATGGCATTTTGAAGGTCAGTATTTTAGTAATGATAGTACCATTTCAATGTTCGAAGAAGGCTTATATGAAATTCAGCTTTATGGTTGTGATACTTTATTTGAAGAATTTGAATTAACCTATTTTCAGTCTAATGCTGGCGATGATCTAATATCCGACATTGGTATTTGTGAAGGTGAAACTACTGATGTTCAATTTCCTGCAGATAATGTAAATTTAGGATATACTAGTTACAATTGGGTTTTTGATAATCAATTAAATCTTGGTTCTAATGGTTCACTTTCAATATCCACAGAAGGTCTTTATACGCTCAATTTATATGGTTGTGATACTATATCTGACGATTTTAATTTAAATGTAAATCAACCTAATAATACTGATTACCAATTTAATGATACACTTATTTGTGAAGGTGATCAAATTTCAATAAACTTCCCTGATGGTGATTTTTCTTCTTATCCTTCATTTGTCTGGGCTCTTAATGGTGAAAGTTTTTCTACTGACAGTACATTGGTTTTAGAGGAAGAAGGTGTTTATAGCTTATCTTTTTATGGTTGTCCTTTTAAGATTGACTCATTTGAAGTTATCTTCAAATCTGGTTATATTAATCCACTTGATGATATTACTCAGTGTGTTCAAAATTTAGATACAGTTCATTTTCCTTCAGGCAATCATTATCAATATGATTCTTTTAGTTGGTTTTTGAATGGTGATTATTTTGATTCTGACAGTTCAATTAATGTTACTCAAGAAGGTGTTTACGAGATTCAATTGTATGCATGTGATACAATTTCACAAAACTTTACTTATTCCCATTATGATCCATCTCCTCCGGATTTATCTTTTTCTGATACTACGATTTGTGAATGGGATTATTTATCGCTTGATTTTTCTCTTGCTAATTATGAAAGTTATTTTGATTTTGCTTGGTATGGTCCAAATGGATTTTATTCTACAGATAGTATTACTGAATTTAGTACATCTGGTAATTATTATCTTGAGGTTTATGGTTGTGAGTCACTATCAGATACATTTAACCTTACAGTTATTCTGAATGACACATTAGATATTAGTTTTAATGATTCTTTAATTTGTGAAGGAGAGTCTATTTTAGTAGAATTTCCAAATGGAGATTTTTCTAATTATACCGATTTTACATGGTACTATAATGATGAGACTTTCGAAATGCAACCCGATAGTAGTATTATTATTACGAGTCCAGGCGAGTACAGTCTTCATTTAAATGGATGTCCATATTTATCAGATAATTTCTTTGTTAATTTTTATGAATATCCTCTTTTGATGAGTGACTCCGAGCTTAATGTTGATTCTGTGATTTACATCTGTTTAGAAGAAGACCCTGTTTTGATTACACCTTTTGATGACTTTCCACACACATGGTATTTTGATGGACTTTCATTTGATACTGATATTTACAATGAAAGAACACTTATTCTTGAAGAAATATTAGATCAAATTAATCTTAATCAAGTATACACCTATGATGTAGAAATTGATTTTGAATGTGGTGTTGTTGCTTCAAATAATACAGTTGATTTATCTGTTGTTGAATGTGAGTGTGGTTTAGATATGCCTAATGTATTTACTCCTGATGAAAATGATAATAATGACTATTTTAAGCCATATAACAACTATGAAGGTGAATTTGTAGATCCTGAGAGTTTATGTATGTCCACAGATTTTAATATGGAAATATTCAATCAGTGGGGTAAGCATATCATATCTATTGATTCTGATGATGAGTTACCTTATTGGGATGGTCTAAATGCAAATGGCAAGGAAATGAATGCAGGCGTTTATTTTTATCGAATTACTTATCAAGTCAATATTTATTCCTTACCAGAAACAAAAGAGATAACAGGATATTTCCATTTATTTAAATAAAATTTACCCCCCCAGTTATGAATCGTTTTTATTTATTTATTCTCTTATTATTTATTCAATACTTTGGATTTTCTCAGTGTGATATTTCTATTGATTATTCATCTAGTTCTACTTTTGAATGTTACATCGAAGGTCAAAATGCATCTGCATTAGTTATTGCAAATGTAGGAGGATTAGCTGTTTCAGGAATTGAATTTAACGTAATTGAGGGAGGATTGTCTGAAGTTGTTACAACTTCTGAAGCTAATGAGGCATTAGCCAAATTTTATGATCCTGGTAATTACGTTATTCAGTTGACTCATATTAATGATGATGAATGTATTGACACCGTTCATTTCTTTGTTAATGATCCCGTTGATTCTTTAGAATTCACGATTCCTGAGGAAGAGTATTATTTGTGTGATAATGTTGTTAGTATTAATCTAAATTTAGCAAATTCCAGTAGTTATGACGAGGTTACTATTTTTGTATCTTCAGAAATAACTTACAACGATTTTCATCAAGGTTCTAATTTAGAATTAATCTTTAATCAAGAAGAACTTATTAATTTAATTAAAGTTGATGTAGAAACTGATGCTAATTGTGAGGGATCTCAATCATTTACTAATATAAATATCCTTGATGGTCCTTCCTCTGATGATGTAACTCTTAATTTCCTTGAAGATAATTTATGTTTTGATGTTGGTTCCGATAACTCTATTTCACTATCTGTTGAATCCATTTTGGAATATGATAACTATTTTCCTACAGAAATAAACATTTCTCCAGAAATAATTAATCCAATTTTACTAAATGATACTTTTGAAGATACTATTGAAATTTATTATCCTTCTTTTGATGAATGTACCATCCAAAAGCCAGCTAGTCTTGATTATTCCATTTTATATACCACAAATTTCGAAGTAATAAAGATAAACTCTGCTGGTAATGAAGAAGTGTATCTTGGAGTATTATGTAATGACGAGAAGATTAGGTTAACAAATACAAGTGTACATTATTCTTCATGTCCAGAATGTTTTGATTGGGATTTAGGTCCTTTAGCAATAAATGTTGTTGAACAGGGAGAGACAGTAACTTTTAGTTATAATTCTGATCCTGCTGAAGATGTTACCTGGTCATTAAATTATATGGATTCAACTGGGGAGTGTATAGACTCTCATAATGAAACATGGAGTATTAATGTAGATTATATAGAAGCTAGTTTTACTGCTAATCCAACAGTTATATGTGAAGATTCTGGAGATGTAGAAATGATAAGTACTTCAACAGT
>MDTC01018809.1_pt1 | contig 18323 bp, 13 predicted proteins | sample 811181 | NCBI WGS metagenome assembly MDTC01 (sample SAMN05326644, study PRJNA326480) | marine metagenome | isolation source: seawater | place: Pacific Ocean: North | collected 2011
CCAGAAAGTTTACCGGCGCCGGCTGAACCCGTTCGTTCTGCTCCAGATGTAGCAGGGATAGAATTAGTGACAAGTGCGCCGATTCTGCCAACCATACCTGGCTCATACAAAGCGCCTATAACTCCACCATAGTTGGTGGTGCTGTTCTTTTGTCCGTTAACATATAGAGAAGCACTACGAGCCGATAAAACGACAGCGTAGTGTACCCAATCTCCAAACTGACTTGGAGCAAAATTACCAAGTTGCATGTCTCTGATTATGCTAGAACCGGAAGCAATACTAATTCGGAAGGGAGCAGTTGCATCGTGGGCGCCAGTTATTTCTAATGTTAATCGACCATACTTAGCACTAGAAGATAATTCATTATTCCACATATCAAAAACAACTTGTTTTTGCGTTGTAGCTTCGCCAACAGAACCGGTTTTCATCCAGAATTCTAATGTTACCCCATCAGCAAAATCGGATCTTAAGTTAGACGTTCTTGTGCCGCTGCCATAGGTTGATGGTAAGCCAGCTGTTGTGTAAATCGACTCATCATATATGTTTGAATAGTTATACTTGCTGTCGTTTGGATCAAACATCAGATCTTTCAGCTTAGAGGTTGGCGCCGAGCCAGTACCTGGACCCCCTACAAAATCAATATATTCGCCTGTGGAGGGCAAAGCATATCCATTCTGCATTGCAGAAAGTGTGTAGCCGGCCTTGTTAAGTGAGATATAACCAGTTGTTCTTGGATAATCGTTATCTAAGACATACCTCTCAACATCAAGACAACCATTTAAGAATTCGTTAATCTCAGCTTCTGAGCCATCATACGGATAGTAATCTGTAATACGAGCTAACGCAGATTTGTAGTATAATCGTGCTGACCCATATTTAACAAAGTTTTCGGGCTTAGAATAGTCAACTTGAGGAACATATCTTTCTTGATCTGTCCTTCTGGCTTCAATGTTTCGAAACGATTCACCATCTTCGTTAAATAAATCTTTTGATGATACATCGCTTACAAATTCTTGAATCTTATTATTTGATTCAAAAAGCTTTTTAATACTCATTGTTACTCACTCTAAACTTAAATAATTCATTTTGTTCTTGCCAAGAACTAAGTTCTTCATCATAAAACGCGATCTTGAAGCCATACTCATAATCTGGCTGAAGTAGCTTCATATCAAAATCAAAGTAGCTGCCTGACACATCATAGGAAAGACCTGTAGCCAACAATCCAGAGCCGGTGTCATGCGAAACCACTTCTAAATTGTCAAAGATTCTTAATACTCTATATGACGCCGTTGGGATTGTTATGGTTGGGGCAGATGCAACTGCTTTTGTATATATTGTTGGATTCCAGTTTTTCTCTCGAACATAAACATTAAAGCGTGCCGTCTGATCTTGAGCATAACTATTCTGAAGATTGGTAATGTTAATATAGTACGTTGGCTCTCTGGCATGCACTGCTGTGCCCAATGAAACCGTATCAATTGTACCGGTATGGATCTGAGTTGTCCCAAGAGACCACACATCATTTAGTATTGATAAATCTTCCACAACCTGCAGTCTAGCTTTATAGACTCCGGTTTCAACTTGAGTTGCAGTTACAGAATCAGCATAGTTGTTACTAGAATCTTTAATTCTCAATCTAGTGCTTGTTGGTTCTCCAGCAGAACTGGAGTAAATACTGACTGTCAATGAATCGCTTGACGGTATCGTTTTCAATCTCCCTCTAACATAGTTATAGAAGTAGATATCATTTATATTCTCAGTTGAAGCTAATGAACTACTGATGAAAAATTGTCCACGATGATCGCGGCGTGCAGAGTCCCATTTGGCTTGAATTGTTGGTCTCTTAAAAAAGTATTGTGAACCTCTTGCGAAGAATCGCTTAGTGTAGTATGAATCTGTGGCACCGTCAGGAATGTTTTGGGTTGGTTGATCGGATGATGCTTTCACATTTTTTCCATAACCCAAAGCCTCTTGGCTTGAAGTAAGTTTGATTCCCATGCCATAATTTGCTATACCACCGCCGCCTGGGCCGCGGATCCATCTTTCAACTAAAGCAGTAATATCGATTTGTAAATTTTCTAAGCCAGATTTAAAAAGTTGCGTGTAGTGATAATCAGCATAAACATCAGGTGACGTAGAACTAGACAAGAAGTCTCCGCCGCCGGATACAGAGTTCCAAGGCGTTTCCTTTGATCCCTTTTGGGTTATCGCAATTGCTATAGGGCTTATAATACCTTCTTTGCTAGCGTGTGTTGATATACCTAGCTCTGCGTTTGTTACTGTAACCACTGCGCCATCGCGCTCAGCGGTAAAGGCTGACAATGCGTCGACTGCTAGCTTAAATTTTTCTGCAAATTCAGCAGCAGTATCATCAGAACCAGCATTTATATTAACTACAACCTCGGTTCCATCTGCAACTGGAGCACTATCGCCAGTTCCATCATTAAACCACACATTAAATCTTGCTGTGGCGTCGGCACCTGAGCCATTATATAATTTTATGTAGTTTGCTCCGGCGCCGGCGCCATAATCAGCTTTTGTGTCCGATGAAAAAGTAAAAGTTCTAATTTCAGCAACGCCGGGAGTATTCGCTCTAATCATCCAGTTACTACCTTCGTTTCCTCTGGTATTGTCTTTGTAACCTTCTAAGTCTAAACCTGTGCCTTCTTGCCAATCGTTAAACAAAGGATTAACAACAAGTCTCATATCATTAGGGACCGTTTTGGATGTTTGCGCATCATACAAGTTTAAATAAAAATTAACACTGCCGCTAGCTGGTATTCGACTATTTGTTCTATCGTTAGTGATCTGATCGATTGGGAATTTAATTAAAACACGCGAAAGCTCTTGAGACGAGGTCGTCTGCCTACCATATACAGAGTAAACTTCTAAAATATCGGCGCGGCCAGCGTTGGAACCAGTTGCCCGGGTGCTGAGATTTTCAGTAAAGGTGTTGACAATTGTGTTGTCAGCGGAGGCAGTATAATTTTTAATCATTATTTAGCTTTTCCTGTGAAGTCGGTGTTTTTATACTTAAATTCTACAATCGCATTTTTTGGGACAATCAGCTGGTTGCCATCAGGTGAAAGATTTTTGTTAATATTAATAGTTGCGCTTGAGTAATTAGCACCGGTGCGGTTTAACAATCTCGCTTTAACAACATCCAACACTCCTGGAACAGCATTTAGAACTTTGTATACATCACTAATGACTACTGATTCACCAATATAGTAATTGCTACTAAATTCTTTCCCCAATGCTTCAATACATCGGCCAATAACTAATTTTTTATCCATACCGGGTGTTGTCTTAATACTAAACTCAATCCCTAAGTTGATAATGTAGGGATCAAGAATGTCAATTGTATCATTAATCATTCTATACTGATTCAGCCAAATTTTTAAATTTCTCTTGATTGTTGAGCTAGTTTTTTCTAATTTGCCAAATGAATTTTCTGAAACAACATACATATTTAAGTTTCTTTTTTGAGAATCAGGATCTCTTTGTACAGAAACTCTTTTAACTGAACCAAACTTTGAATGCATTCTATAAGCTAAGTTCTCATAGTCTGCCTGTGTTACGGCACGATTCTGAGTCGGAAAGGTATCATAAATTCTTTGTTTAATTTCCTCAGATGTAGCGTTTCTAACGTCGCCAGTAATTGGCAACTCATTTTCAACTTCTAGTGAATTTCTAACTTGTTGCAACAAACCTTGTGATAAAGTAGTTTTGTCTTCGAAGTCCATATTTACTGAAGCAACTTCGTTAAGCTGTTTAGCGGCTATGTTGGAATTACCAGGATTTGTTACTCGCATGCTAATTGTCAAAGTTGTGTTTTCCGGCACGACTCCGAGCGCTTCATTTTCAGATAATCTTGTTGGGTCAAAAGACTTAGCAGTAACGTAAGTTTTACCAAACACATCCATTGATACGGATTGTGGATCTGCGGCGATATCACTGCTACTCTCTTTTCCGCTACCAAATTGTAGCGATACTGTTGGACCACTTCTTTCCACTGTAAATTTTCTAGATACTAAAAACGGCTTTATGATCGAAGGTACATTATCATTTTTATAATTTGTGTTCGATATTTCTTTATAAATAATATCTTGCGCTAAGTAATCAACTTCATAGTATTCGTTACCATCGCTGTCGAGCACCGAGATTATTTCTGAAATATTCGGAGTGTTTAGTCTAAGACGAGCAAACTTTTGGAAAGAACCAACAGTAACTTGCTCAGACATCATTTGTCCGGACACAACGCGGCCGTAAGCTTTTATAACGTAATTCGTAGGTGCACCTGCTGAGTTGGTTGTTCCAACGACCACAGGGTGCTTATTGTCGGCAAAATTAACATTCTCCATTAAAGTGTAAGCAAGTCCGGTTGAACTCTTGAAGACTGAGCCTCTTTTTAAAATTGGAGCGTAGTTTCTATTTACTCCTAAACCAACTGACGTTGCCGGTACCTGAACATAGAATGCTGCAATTCCGTAGGTTGAGGGTCGGCCCGTGAATTTATAACCCAGGACGCGGCCGTGTCTAAGAATATTGTTGAATTGATATGCCGTATCAAGAAAAGACTCATTAACATTATAATCCATATAAAAGGAAAGTTGATCCCCAACGTAAGCGACTGCATCCATCATCAAAGAAGCAAATGAAGCTTCGCTAAAATCTTGAAATGAATCAGGATATAATCTCTCGGCAATTTCTTGCAAGTCTTGCCTTATCGTTTCAAATTCTCGATTTGTATAATTAATTGGAATTATTTTCTTTTGATTATCAGCCATTAAGCGCCCTCTTTATTAAATAGTAAATTGTAACAAATCTCTAATGTTTAAAGCAGGTATCGAATACTCTAAAGCTATCTGCAATGTATTATTATCTGGTGATGAGTTATTGAAACCTACCCTACTGATACTAACCACTGGCAGATATTTTGAAACTTGGTCTTTGATGTCGTTTTCAATTTGCGTATAAGTTGTCTCACTAAAGTTTTGGAATAAATATGCTTGTATCCCAACGCCAAAGTCAGGCATCATTACTCTTTCACCAGGATTTGTCAAAATTATCATCTTTAAATTTTGTCTAATTAAAGAATGAAAGTCGTCAATCATAGCGTAGCCATGGATGTCGCTTCTTGTAATTGGTAATTTTACGCCTAAAGTTGCCATAATTTGTTAGTCTTTAATAAATATTGCTTTTATTTTTTTATTGTCAATATTCATCGTATCATCCCAATAAATCTGGGCCGTCACACATTTCTCCGTCTGCATTGTAAGGGTTCGTCTTAAGTCTTCTACGTTGCCACCATGGCAAGATACCGGCGCCTGGCGCAGGGAATAACCTTGCTTTCAAGTTTCTTAACTTAATAAGAGAAGGGCTCTTTCCGCTTTTCTTGCCCGGGCGATCTTGAGCAGCATAATATAAAGGTTTGAACATACTTTTAATTCTTGATCTAGAATTCCTCAACAGCTCTCGATCCCATTCATCCCAGTGCAGGGTGAACGGTGTTAACGAAGGCCTATCTTTTGGATGCATCCAGCCTTCATTTCCAGTGACAAACGAACCTTGAGCTAACTGCTGTACGTTTTCAAATACGATATCATCATCGTACCAGAACGGTAAGCCGTATGCATCTCTAATATCGTCGGTCATCGTAACCCTTACTTCACCAACCTTTTGATTAATGTAAGCTCTAGAGCCGGGTTTGGATTTTACTGCCTTAAGGTTCGTGGGATTGTCACTATCGCTTCCTCCCCAATCCCCTTTTAATGTTTGATCAGCGACTGGAAGACCGAGGCCTTTGAGTAATTTTCCCATTATACCACCGAAGCCCTTGTTTGTGACCAACAAAGAACCAAAGTTATCACCGGTACCAACCGTTACTTCACCGACACTAGCTAAAAACCCATAATCATTATAAATTGCCAACGTGCCAAGAACTTTCTTCATTGAAAAAATGTAGCTGGTAAACATCTTGTATTTTGGATCGTGTTTGAGGTTTTGAACCAAACAGTGCAAAAGTTTGCTGTTTGGTTGAACTGTTTGAAACTGTGATGTTTGATAATCAAGTGCATCAACTTCAACGGAGGTCACGACTGTGCCTTGATAATAAAAGATGAGTCCGTGTCTGACCCCAAGGTTACCTTCTATACCAACCTCAACACCGTATTTATTTTTAATCATCCTGAGAGTGCCAGGGTATATATCGGACAAAAAGCTGCTGCTGGGTTGTGCCAGGATCATACTCTTGGCAGTTTCATCATCATACTTAACGCCGTCAATTGATGTATATTTCTCAATCTTGAAGGGGCGATCGTCGGTGTAACTACCGCCGCTTCCATAATGTGGAAAGTCTCCAATACCGACATTTTGTTTTGTAATTATCGGTTCTGCGCCCATGGCCATCTTAGAAGTATCAATGCCAGCTGGATCCTCGCCGGTGGCGGCGCCTCTAGCAGGGCCGGGTACATCTACTTCTTTAGTTAATTCGCCCGGGGGTTCTATCACCGTCTCTACTGTAGCTACTTTCACAATATCGCCAACCGGCACAAGTATATCGTGACCTTGACCTAAAATGTATAGCTCGCCTATATCATGTTTAGCGCCTGCCATATAAATTTCGTTGCCATCGTCATCTAGGTGGATGTGATAATATCCAATATATTCTTCGGAATATCCAGCGGCATCAGATTCATTATTGTCAACTGCTACTCTAAATTGATTGCCGGCTGTAAAATATGGACCTGGGAACACTGAACCTTCTCCGAGTGGATCTGGATCAGCTTTAGATGGAACATTGACAGGAACTTCAACAACTTTATCACTACGATATTTGATTTCACTGTTAACGCATTTATTCTCGAATAACCAGTAATCCAAATCATAGATTTTAGCTTGAAAGCCGGCTTTTTCCATAGCGCCAACAAACTTACTACCCATTTTTGTAAGTTCATGATTAATAAGCTCTTGCAAGAAAATCTTGGCTTCGTCTTCAACCTCTTGAATTCCTTCAAAGTTTTTTCTTTCTCTGAAGTTTGCTAAAGTTTCAAAGAAGCCGGCGTCACCTGTCCATTTTTGCTCCCAAAGGCCCGGGACAGTTTGAGTACGCTTGTTTCCTTTTTCGTCTCTGTACTTTCGAGTGTCTTCTGATCTATAGGTAAATCTATAGTGTGTCTGTAAATCATTAATCGCATCTGAGGCACTTTGAATGTACCCTCCTTTAACCGGGGTTTCAACTGCTCCGGAGCTAACTAAGAAATCGTAGCATTCAACTGATTGCTCCAAGAAGGAATACCAGAATTCGTCATCCTTAAAGGGGTTGAAAAACTCCCAGAAGGCCGGCTGAGCATTCTTAAAATCTTCTTCCATTCTTTCGGCAAGATACGCAGAGTAAATTGTACTATAGTTATCTGGGAATTTTGGTTGTACTGTTGAAAACGTGCCGATTGCCTTCATAATATGAGTGCTGGCATAAATTCTAATGGCAGCTAAAATCAAAGTATACATTTGTATTTTTGCATACCTAGGCAAAATTCTATCAAAAGGTACCTGACGCTGGCATTCAGTATCACTATAAAGTCTAGTATCTTCCTCTAGGCTTGGGTAATAATCCTCCAACATTTGTTTAATTTCATCAAAGTCTATAAGATTTTTACCGTGCGGCTTGCAAGCTGTATCTCCAGGGAAAAGTGCCTCGGTTATACCCCACCAACCCGCATAATGTGGTTTTTTAACATACAATGGAGGATTATTGAATGTACCGCCATAAACTGTAGGGTCTAAAACAATAACTCTTGCATTTTCACCGTTTACATATTGATCATATGTCATACCTAGTTGCATTTCTTCATCATCAAAACCTAGGACCTCTCCAATGAATGTTGAGCGAGAAATAGCATCATATGGAATAAATTCGCCGTCCGGACCAAGTACACCATATTCAAACATACCGGGGGTAACTAAATCATGTGAGGCGCCGGTACGCCACCCATATTCATTCTCGCCAATCATTTTAGAAAAATCTTTGTAAAACTGCTGCATTGTCGAATCATATTTCTCTTTCAACGCAGCAGATGGGCTTTGACCAAGTAAATCAGCTAGGGCGTATATTTGTGGCGGCATGCCTTTTACTTCAGTCAGGGTTGACAAATAGTTTGGAAAATCGTTTATATCTAATGCTTTCTCTTTGTTTTCATCAACATCTTTGTCAATCTTGAAAGCATCTAGGCCGTCATCAATTGCTAAAAACTCAAAGCTTCTAAATCTTTTAATATCGTCCGAAAATAAGTATTTTAACATTGCCAACAACTTACTTAATAATGATGAGAAAGGTAGCATTATTAAAGCCATTACATTTTCAATAGCCCAACCAACAATTGGAATATTCTCAATCCAGTTTGGCAAATCAAACGGTGGGAGTGCCATATCTTCGGCAGTAATTTGTTTAGCTAGTGGACTGGCAAACCGTCGATCTGCGCCGTAGTTTACCTTTTCGACTATGGCCACTCTAATATTATCATCAGGCCTGTTCCTAATCTTTTTGGTTTCTGGATCTTCTTCAATATCAGAATAAAAACACTGGATCTCAAAACCATACGACCAAGTATTGCCGGCCCAGCCGAATGTAGTGTTACTCCAGTTAGTGCCGTGGTCCATTCCTTGGTAGGTACCCATAGAATTATCTCTAAAGTCTAGCGCAATATCAGCGCCGCTTTTGTCATAGCTAGATTTGGGTTGGCCCTTGCCACCTGGGTAATCGGGATCGCCTTTTCGTGGTAGTCTAATAATTTCTATTTCATCATCCTCGGCGGTGATGATATCCGCACGACCTTCAATAACCTTCCCAGTAATGGTGTTGTATCCAAAATCAGGTAAAGCAATGGTGCTTGTGCCTTGGTTTCCAAGTATGTTAGTAGAGTATTCCATTTCAGTAGTGTTAACTTTGTAGATTGTTCTGCCCACGTATCTATTGGTAGATGAAAAAGTAAGTTGATCGCGCAAGTGAGTGCCGCCGGCTTTGATTTCTACAAATCCAGGTTCGAGATAAGTGCCGGCGATGGCGCGACTTGGGTCGGCGTCAGCGTACTCGTTGCCGGCATTTAAAAATTGACGTTTCATCCACTCACCAACAAAATATGTTAACTGACCTTCTTGTTCGGTGAAGGAAGCATTTGATTGCAAGAATGAGAAGAAACCTCTGCTGGTTTCTCCGCCATTTGCAACGTTGGTTGCAAAGTCAACATAACCTTTCCTGTTGGACGATTTTCTGTGGTGATTAGTTAATGGATTGCCAAGAGTATCGGCCAAGATCATATTTAAGAATCCAAAATTACTATCACCCATACCGAAGAAGGTGAAGCCGGTGCCCATCATGTCGTCCAAATATTCGTTCTCAAGACCATCCAAGGCAGCGCCCATAAAACCAATTGCAGCATCGATTGTTTGTGGTGGTTCGTAAGGAAGTAGTCCGTCTTCACAGCCCGGAGTCGATAAAATATTTGGTATTTTGTCCGCCACATATGGACCAATGCCAGTGTTTAGCAGCTCAGTCATTACCTCTAGGTCATCTAAGTTTTCGTCTCTAAGATCACAATATAGCTGATCAATTTGTTCTTTTGAAGCTCTAGAGCCTAAAATTTCTTGTCTCAACTCTTGAAATCTTTGTAATTGTTCTGGGGTAGAACAGATTGATGGGTTTGCTGGTGTCCCGTCGTCGACACCCAAGTTGTTATTGCTGTAGTTTTTAAGAATTTCTCTATATTCTAACGGCAGCAGGTTACCGATACCCTTGGTGAACCTCGCGATAGAGCTTTTGTTCGGCAGTGCATCGCGATGCTCAGTATGTACAAACTCTAAAAGCTGATCCGCTGCTTCTAAATATGCTTCTGACGGATTTCCTAAAAGTGCATCGGAGAATTCTTGCCTGGTTACACCAAGTGAAAGATCGTTCGCGAATGCAATTGTTTTATCTCGATCAGCAAAGGCCGATGGACCCAAGCCCATAATGGACATCAAGTCAATCATAGTATTTTCGACAGTCGCATCATCAGCATCATCTCCACAAACATTTTCTCGTAAAATATCCATCAAAGATGTATTGCCGGCTAACATATCGGGTAAACCCATCACTATATCACCAGCAGTTTCTAGTGCCTTACAGACTGCTCTTACTAAAATTTCACACACTTTAGCTATAATCTGATTGACTACGATCATAATAATCATCCCTGCTAAGAATTTTGCTACAAGCCAAAGTGGGTAAAGTATATCTTTAAACGCAAGTTTAAATTCTAAAGCTTGATTAAATGTAGGGATAACCACTTCTCTAGGAGTCCTACAGAAAGCAAGACCCAGTGATTTAATGAAATCATCTATTCCAGGGTGAAATAACGGAGGGCGCGGGCACGATAAAGCTGTTAACGAAAGGATATCTTTTATTAAGGGGGCCCCTGGAAAGTTATTTAACTCGTCAAGAATAACAATCAAATTATCTTGAAAAACTTCCAAAAGCGCTGTAATATATGCTTGCATGATAGTATCAAGACCAGCAGAATTATCACCTGAACCTACGGAGTCCAAACTTGACAATATTGTCCTTTCAGACCCTGCTAACTCGTTCATGGTTTGGCCATAAGTTGGTGGTTTTACAGACTCGTAGTTGTTTAAGTTAGCTGGATTAGTCTGGACTCTTTCTGCAGCAATTACTTCGGCGCTAGCCCAAGGCCTTAACATATTTGGTGTTGTTGGGCCTCCTTTGCCAAGCTTGGCTAGTTCTTTTTCAACAATAGCATCCATTTGCGCTTGCTTTTCGGGAGGAAGGCCAACGAATAATTGACCAAATTGTTCGATTCCCATAGCTTGTAATGCTTTTTTAATAATAATAGGTAATGCATCATCAAAACTCATACCGCCCATCAAACACCCAAGAGAGTCAAAGACCAAGTCAAGTAGCCCACACAGTTTTAAACTCTGTAGACCTTCTTCCCACAATGGTTGCATTTGACCCATAGGGCCACCAGGTGACGCCCCAAGGTTACCGGCTGGAATTGCTGGTGATAGCTTGTTAGCCATATTAGATGCGCCGTCTGCTACGGGAGCAAAAGCATTAACGCACATCCTTAACACTACATCATCATCAGCAGAAAGCTTAGCCCAGCGCTGATTTTTGGCGAGAATAGCAGCCACTTCTTTTCCAAAAGGTGAGTTTGGGTCTTCAGGTGAAAGGCGGTTTAGTTCTTCATCATCTTTTAAGATCTCTTGTAGTTTGTCGCGACACAGTGTATCGTTATATAGATACGCAACGAGGTCGCCAAGACCAAAAAGTTCATCTAATACGTCAGTTCCAATTTCATTAATTGAATCTCTAAGGTTGTTATACAAGCAGGAATCTAAAGTTTCCTCAATTGGAAATTTAGTAACTTTTATTTCAGGATATGTGTATCTTTCAAGAAATTCTCGCCATGGTAACTCAACTCTTGCATTTAATTCACGAGCCATTTCGCTTAAGTTTATGAAATAGTGTACTAAAGTTTCATTGTTCCAATCAAAACTTTTACTACTGCCATTACCAACTAATACTTTTAAGGATTTGCTTGCTGTATAAACTGCGGGCTTATCTCCACATTCTTCGGTCCAAACTCTTATCACTCTAAGTCTTTTATCTTTAAAACTAAACTGAAGTTTGGTTACTTTTTCTTTAAACAGGCCGCTGAAAATATCTGCGATGCCTGCGTTAGGTAGTGCCATTCCCTTGCTATTCAAGAAGCCTTTAAATTTGTCAATCATATCGGAGAATTGACCTCTTGAGAAGATGGCTGGGTCTCCTATATCTTGAAGCTCAAAGCGATGAGTGGCCTTTCCGGTTGGGCTCATGAAATATGCGTCACCTTCTCCAATTCCAGATGAAACCTTCAATAGTTTTGAGTAGAAATAAAGACCTTTGCGTACCCTAATAGACTGGGCCATAAGGTTTTCAGCATTATAACTAACTTTTTCCCAACCTGGGCCTGTCTCATCTTCTTCCTCTTCTGGTCCCATAACAGCATCAGCTAAGTCGTAAATAATATCAAACGGCACAGAATATAATAATTTCAATCTTGAATTGGGTCTTGCGTCAAGGTCAAACTTTTTAAATTGCATAGCTTTTGAAACTATACTAATTGTTTTTTCAGTTTTAAGTCTGGCTCCAAGAGGACAAAAGTCAAGCATATTCTCGATTGCTTCTTGTTTGAATTCTTCAAATTTTGCTTGCAATTCTTCGTCTGGAGTGTTGTCAACGGCTCCATTATCTGATTCAGCAGCCAAGATAGTCTGTAAATTGGCTGTAGAGCTGTAGGGAGTAACTTTTGTTATCTGAAAATGACAAATCTTAGTGTTAAGAAACGGACTAAATATATCTTGTTTTTTCCAATCTGGAACAATCGACGTTGGATCAGGAGTACAAGGACCCTTACAGGGTAGTTCTGGGGTTGTTAAATCGTCATCACAGACATCGATAACCCCATCGCGATCTATATCTTGGTATTTTAAAAATTTTGATTCTGCCATAATTTACGTTAGATAAACATTCGGACTGCGAACGTGTGTATCCCCTCCATAGTCTAGGAATTTTCTTTTTTCTTCTAATGCCCAGGCCCGGGCATCGAAACTTGCTTCAAGTCCAAATGGAATTGTTAGTCCAGCGACTCTAATTTTTTCAGCCTTAGCAATTGGATCTGAAAGCGGGGAGGCAATTTCAACTGCCTTCTCAGACATAATATTTAAGAATGCATTAAACATAGTTGCATTTATTAAATCAATATAATGATAAAGAGAATACAAACAAGCAACAAGGTTGTGCCCCTTAACTGCAGGTTGCAAATACGGCACCATTTGTATTGGACCCCCTGGCTGAAATAAGCCCATCCAGTTCATCATACTATCGGTATAATTTCCACCAATTAGTGATATTGTTCCAGCTTGAGGGGAATCCCCACCCAAACTGTTTTTTTCGTGGCCGCCTGAATACCCTTGGTTTCTACCAGTGACAATTTTAATATTATTTCTTGCTATCATCCTAACATCATCAGCCTTTAAAGCAATACCCGAAAGCAGATGCTTGTTTGAACCCACATGTGCATCTCTTGGTGCTTGATCAATTCCAAAATGTTTATCTAAGTTTGTTTTTGAACTGATATAAATTCTAGCTGCATCGCTGGTAGGCAATGGGCCGACAATAAATCCGTTTGGTGGGCCTGGCTGCTCGCCTTTGTTTACAGCTTTAGCGTTCAGGTTTGCGCCGCGGCCAACAACCATATCAATAGCATCTGAATTACTGAAACCGCTAGCGCCAGCACCTGTACCTAAATGGCCAAGTCTATCAGAGCCCATAACAATATATGAGCCGTAATGTTGAATGACCGAGTTGTTTGATGCTTCTCTAAAAGTTAAATTCTTGCGCGGTGTTCCGCTGTGTAGTAACCCAGAATCACCCGGAATAGAGTTAAAGTTTTCGCCTCTGTCAATTTTGTCCTGTAAAGGCTCTAAAAACGAAAACGGTCGCGAAAATGCCGGTATCTCTTTAATAAATGCCATAATTTTGTCCTAATGTAATAAATATACCGTTTTTTTAAATTGATTTAAAGTTTTATATTTCAAATCAAGTTTTAAAGCGATCGCAACTCTTCAGCTAAATCCGGCTCTTCTTCTGCCTCAGCAGCTGCGGCGGCGTACTGTCTAATCTCTGCGGGCGCTGTTTCATCCTCAACTATCTCTCTTTCAGTTGTCGCAGTTTCACCAACAGTGTTGCCACCGGTTGAAACAGTATCAACATTATTATCTCTTAAAGATTCAAAGAATTGTTGAACTTGTTCTTCGTTTCCCCAATCTCTCGGATTGAAATCAAAGTGCACGGGGTCATAATTGTTAAAGTTACCTCCCCATCTAAGGAATAAAGGGGCGCCCATGGCAATTTGTGGAAATCCAGTTGATAGCCATATTTGTTTATTCGCACCTTTGCTGCCACCGGTTTTTGAAGTGATAAGTGTTCCGTTTCTATCATAAAAGTTTAAGTCAATAGCCATTCCATAAGTGTGGCGACTTCGTGTCGGGCAAAGACCACAAGAGGCAGGCAGGGCCCTTTCACCTCTTTTCCATGCTTTATGCATTTCTTCTTGGTGGGCTGGATCTCTAAAGCCCGATGTAATCTGAATATTGAAACCTTGCTCATGAGCTGAATATATAAGTGCTTTAACCCATATATTAAAAGGTGCCTTAACGGCCGGCGGTCCGCCGCCTCCAACATATTCTTTATGTGGCTTAAATCCGGCAATTAGTGCTGAGTTTTTTCCAGGAATATTTGTTTCATCATACAATTCTGCAAGTCTTCTTAGATCAGATGGCATTTCTACTGCCGGTGGTGGCTCGTAGGCTTCACCAAATTTAAAGTAAGCTCTAATTGAATCACAAGTCTTTTCATTTAGTGTCGTGTTTCCGAGTTCGTTAACGTGTAAAACCTCAACCAGTTCTGCTGTTTGTAGATTGTATACCCCACTACTGTGTTTGTGTAGCCTGACTACAACATACGTGCCTATGTTAATGCCCAGATCTGCTTCTGCAACCACAGTGGTGTGTAAAGCAACAAGTGCATTTTGTTGGCACCTATCAGCGGCAAGTGTAATGTCACACGGATCTTGTAAAATAGCATGCGGGTTATTTCTCTTGTGAGTTATGCGAACTTTAAACTTTTTAAATGATTGATTCATTTTGTTGTCGGCGCCGGCATAACCTAGGGCTTTATATTCATATGGTTCAATAGATCTTGGATTAGTTATTACAACCGCTCTAAATTCTGTTTGATTATTAAAAACCTCTCCATCGTCACCAAATATACTATCAATCAGCGATTCAATACCACCAAGAGTGTTATCTATTATCTCATCAATATTCAAATGACTTATCAGTGAGCTTTTTTTAATGCCCGACACTACGAAGAATCCTTCTGTAGGATATCATATATTTCGTTTTTGTCATTCTCAGAAAGCTCAAAGCTTTGTTCTTGATTTTTAGACTTGAGGCCAATAATCTTTACAAGCTGCTCATTTGAACGTTGCATCGTCTCAATGTGCTTTGCGGCGACGGGACTAAGTCCTCTGTTGTTGTCGGCATCGCAAGCAATTTGATTTGCTATTTCGTTCAAAAACTCTCTGGCTAATTTTCTATCATCTCTAATGTTGTCAAGAGCCTCGCCAATTAAAGTGTCGAGGTCCGCGTTTTTACTCATAAGTTTCCACTCTCCCAATCTGTCTTAAAAGAATAATATTTCTTCTTAAACTTCTTGAGTGAGTTAACTATCTGTTTTGTATTTAAACCAGTTATCTCACGCAAGTATAGATAAATAGCTTTTTTGTTAAAAATTTCAATATCGTCTTTTGATTCAAACAGGATATTTATAGCCTTATAAACCTTTAGATCGTTATCTTTCATTTGGTTTTCATCCCACGATTTTATTTCAGAATAAAAGTGAGACCAAAATTCTTCCGTCTCTCTCTCAGAGAGATACGATTCTGTTGTTGAGAGGAATTCTTCTTCATAATGCTTGGCTATGTTATCATAGTCAACTTCTCTCTCACGCTGCTTCTGTTGCTTTTTAACCTTGTTAATAAACCAATTCTTGGTAATAACTGAAAAGTATGAGAATGCTTTAGAACCTTTACTCGGGTTGTATTTATCTAAGATCGTCATCAACCAGATCTTACACTCATCTCGCAAATAATCAATATTTGGCAAATTTGTAAACTTATATGTGAACACAATCTTATCAACCATCTCGCCTAACGCGGGTTGGATATATGTCACATAAAGATGTGTTCTTTCTTGTCTGCAATTAGTGATTGTGTACCTAATAATTGCATCTTCATGAACCTGAGTAAAGTAGTGGTTCTTTTTTTTGGCACTCCCCTTCTTTCGTCGGCGTCTTCTTCTAACTATTGGTTTAGGCTGTTGCTGCTTGTTCATTGTCAATTTCTTCTGGTTCCTCGGCTATAGTGCCCGCTTCAGTCAAAGAATAGATAAATTCAAAAGTCTCAAGTTGCTCATTGAAAGATTGCGCGTGATCAACTAAGCCATGCAAAGTTTGATCACCATAATACATTTCCATCTGATATAGGCTGGAGACGTGCTCCGAGAATGAATCAATCATTGTCTTCAAATCTCCAAGTTCTTCTGAAACATATAAAAGCCTTGAGATAGCGGAGCGAGCATAAACAAAAACACCAAGGTTTAATAATACACTAAATGTTGTCGTAATCGCTAATATAATTTCAAGTTCAGTCATGGTTGTTTTTAGATTCCTTTTTAAGATCTTCTAATATTTCTCTATTTTCTTCAATATATTTTTTTGTTAAGTTACCAGTTGACTTTTCTTTTTTCTTGGATAAATGAATCGGTCTTGTAAGCATCTTTTTAATTTTGTCAGACTCACATTCAATACACATAGTTTGTATATCATTCATTCCGTGAAACACTGTAAAATCAACTTGGCAACTTTCACAAAAATATATGTAACGTGGCATTTCTCAATTATTCTACCATGTTGAGTAGGTCTTGTTCAGTAATTTCCTGTTCACTGGAAACGCGCACAGTTGGCGGGTTAGATACTATCAAGCCCTGCTCTGTGTTTACTAACTCAAAACCTTTCAAAATTGGTACAATATCCATTTCATTCAACAGTGATTCTTGTAAAGCCATCATAACCGCTCCGAGAGCTTGGTTCGATAACTTCAAGCTTGATTGTTGAGTTTCGTTTTCATTGTTAATAATCATTTTATTCTCCTTTTTTATGTTTTTCAATATATGGTTTAACAAACCATTTAGTGTCACCTAATTTGTGACAAAATACCCAGTACCTAATAGTACCATACGGATCATACGGGTCTGTAACTTTTTGTGTTTTTACTACTGTTCCCGAGCCATAATCACGTACAATGTTGATGTCGGCGTAAGTTTCAAACCACTTGACTAGGTCACCAACGATTATATCATTTTTATGTGACACTCGCAATACATCTCCGTAAACCAGTCTTTAAATCAATTTGGGCGCGCCAGCCTATTCCATCTAAGCTCGATATGTCCGCCCTAGAATTTTTTATGTCCCCATCACGGGACGGGTGCGTATCCCAAATAACATCGAATACATTGTCGATATAGTCTTTTATTTCATTAAGAGTGTGAGCTTGGCCGGTGCCAACATCATAAACTTGACCATTAAAATTGTGTTTATAATTCATACAGTGTAAGTTAGCATCCACAATATCATCTACATGAATAAAGTCTCTTGTCTGCGTACCATCACCATCTAATCGTAAAGGCGCATTGTTCTTTATTTTCTCTAACCATGCAGATATCACAGTTGAGTACGCCCCGCCATATTTTTGATCTTCCGAATATACATTAAAATACCTTAAAGACACAGTATCAATATCGTATAAAACACTGTAGATTTCGCATTCCAGCTCAGTCATTCTTTTGTGGGCGCCATAGGGGCTACTAGGTATCTGAGCGGCCGCAGAGCTGGCAAATATTACTCTCTTGGCTCCGACTAGTTTAGCATATTCGAGCACTCTAGAAGAGCCTAATACATTATGGTTTAATGAGTCAGAAGGGTTTTCTACACTCCATTGCACGCTTGGTTTAGCAGCCAAGTGAAAGATGTATTCTGGCTTGAATTTAAGGTGATTGAAGTTCTTTTCGTTATCAAACAGGTGCCAACGAATATCTAATTTTTCCGATGTTACTTGTGATTCTATATCCATACCACAAACATTATGACCAAGTTGTTTAAGTCTTGCAAACAACTTGGATCCTATGTACCCTTTATGACCAGTTACCAAGCAGTTAGCCATCAATTTCCTCAATCATATCAAATGCAGACTCCCAATCGGTAAAGCGAATTGCCTTATCATCAATATAAAATCTTGCTCTTGGTTTCTCGGCAGTAACTTTACTAACAAACTGTGCCATATTCTGCTCTTTCAACCACTCCCAGACCAACTCAGTACCAGTCTTACCGCTAACTAAGCCGCGATCAGGTTTAGCTTTACAAGTATAAACAATGACTGTGTACCGCTTGGAAAGTTTTTCTAGAGCTTCGTAGGCCCCTTCTACCGGGTCATCATAGATTGTCCCATCATAGTAACCCTTAGAACACTTGTGGATGACTTTGTCAAAATCAATTCCAACATTAATTTGTTCATCTGGATAGCTGTGTTCACGAATCTTCCCACCTTTCCAGTTAAGGTTTTTTAAGCCTTCTGGATCATTGCTACCAATTGGCGGACACA
>MDTC01070814.1_pt1 | contig 18322 bp, 16 predicted proteins | sample 811181 | NCBI WGS metagenome assembly MDTC01 (sample SAMN05326644, study PRJNA326480) | marine metagenome | isolation source: seawater | place: Pacific Ocean: North | collected 2011
AAAGTCATCTCTAAAAAGAAAGCGGCTAAGAAGAAAGTCATCTCTAAAAAGAAAGCGGCTAAGAAGAAAGTCATCTCTAAAAAGAAAGCGGCCTCAAAAAAAAGGATTATGAAAAGACGCTCAAGCATTGAAAAGCCTGATTTTAAACCCTACGAAAGAAAACATAGCGAAGCCTATATGAGTAAAAAACAGATAAGCCATTTCCGAGAAATACTCACAAAATGGAAATCTGACTTACAATATGAAGTTAATCGAACAATTAGTCATATGCAGGAAGATGCAGGTAATTTTCCTGATCCAATAGATCGTGCATCACAAGAAGAAGAATTTGGACTTGAATTACGAACACGTGATCGTGAGCGTAAATTATTACGAAAAATTAGTGAGGCAATACAAAGAATTGATGATGGAACATATGGTTATTGTGAAGAAACTGGTGATGAAATTGGGATTAAACGTTTAGAAGCAAGACCAGTTGCAACGCTTTGCCTGGAAGCGCAAGAACGACACGAGCTAAAAGAAAAGCAATTTCGTGACACCATTCACTCCGACAGATAAGTATTTAAGCTAAATATTTTATTCAATTAAACCCATAATTCTAAGCCATAAATACATGTGGACACAGTAAAACAATCCAATTGTAATTGTTATCGTGGTCGTTTTGCACCTACTCCAAGTGGCCCACTTCACTTCGGATCAATAATAACTGCTCTAGGAAGTTACCTTGACGCCAAAAGTAAAAAAGGCACATGGTTAGTTAGAATTGATGATATTGACCAATCTCGAAACAAATTAGATGCTGATAAAATAATTTTAGATCAGCTCGAACAGCTAGGACTTATTTGGGATGAGCCAATTGTATATCAAAGTCAACGAATTGATTTATATACAATAGCCTTTAAAAAACTTGAAAAATTAAAATGCATTTTTTCATGCGACTGTCCTAGAAAAGAAATAAAAGGGATAATTTATCCTGGAACATGTCGAAATAAAATTCACGCTTTAAATTCTAATCAGTCAATTAGAATAAAAACAAATAATACTCCAATTTCTATATTCGATAGATTGCAAGGTTACTATTCTCAATCTATAGATTCAGAAATTGGAGATTTTATAATTAAAAGGGCTGACGGTTATTTTGCATACCATCTCGTAGCCGCAGTTGATGATGGCGAGCAAAATATTACACACATTGTAAGAGGGTTTGATTTGCTTGATTCGACACCAAGACAAATTTTCTTACAAAAAAAACTTAAATATAAAACTCCAGCATATCTTCATCTTCCTATTGCAATTGATATTAAAGGGAAAAAAATCAGTAAGACTGATAAGGTAACAAAATTTGTAGCATCGAATCCTAAAAGAAGTTTAGTAAATGCGCTAATATTCTTAGGGCAGTCACCACCACCTGGAATTACAGGTTCCGATATCAAAACAATTCTAGATTGGGCTATTGATAACTGGAGTATAGAGCTGTTACCCAGTAAAAGTAAAATTCATTATTCACCGTACTTAAAATAGTTATAATACATGCATGAAGCATGTGTATGCCTTATTTCTAATATTTTCTATAGGTGTTGTTGTGCCACAATTTTCTCTTGCTATCGAAAATATAATTATCAATGGCTTATTTAAAGATAAAGTTGTTGTTACAATTGATGGTAAACAACAAATACTCAAAAAAAATAAACTCACTCCCGAGGGAGTCAAATTAGTAAAATCAAACAGTAAGGAAGCGACTATTGAAATTGATGGTATCCCTAAAATTTTCACTCTTGATGAAAAAATAGGCAATACATTTAAGACAACATCTGACGTTAAAAAACCCTACTCTTTTAAAAAAACAGTAACAATTAAAGCAGATGCTATGGGGATGTATAAAACCTCAGGCCAAATAAATGGAAAAACTGTGGAATTTTTAATCGATACTGGAGCAACGCTTGTCTCAATGAGTAGTGATTTAGCAAAACAACTTAAAATTAAGTACGAAAAAGGAAAAAAAATTCAAATGATGACCGCGAAGGGTCCATCTATAGCATACGTGGTAGAATTAAATAAAGTTAAGATAGGTGATATTGAGCTATATAATATTGCAGGCTCAGTTTCGGATGATATGAGCGGCAGAACACTACTAGGAATGTCTTTTCTTGGAAAGCTTGGTATGAAAAGAAAGGGGCGATATCTGGTATTAGAAAAATAATGCCGGCTAAACAGAATGCTTTAATCGATCACTATCCCATAATACTTCCTTATCTTTTCCGTTTTGATTTAGTATTCTCGCAAATATAAATAATAAATCGGACAAACGATTGATATAGCGTAATGTTTCAGAATTAAAAGATTCGTTTCGTGCTAATTTAACAAGCGTCCTTTCGGCGCGACGACAAACTGTTCTACTGAGGTGACATAGCGAGGCAGGCATCGAACCTCCAGGTAAAACAAATTCCTTAAGTACTGGAAGTTCATTGTTATAAGAATCAATTAAATCTTCTAATCTTTTTACGCAATCTGGCGATATTAAAGCATTTCCCGGTATTGCCAATTCTGCGCCAACATCAAACAATCTATGTTGAATATTTAATAAATACCCTGAAATATCGTTAGGTAGTTCATTCGCCACAAGAACACCGATTAGACTATTAAGCTCATCTATCTCACCCATGGCTTCTATTCGTGTGCTGAACTTATCAATTCGATTGGAATTCGCGAGCCCCGTCGTTCCATCATCGCCAGTACGTGTATAAATTTTTGTTAAACGATTAGACATTATTTATATCACTTAAATTGCATATAGATATTTTAATAATATTTGAGAAAATCTAAAGAATAGAATTAAGAAATATTACTAAATACTTTTTGTATTATGTGTATTACCCTTTTTGACAAAATTAGTTAGAAAATAATAAGTTGCAAAAAGAATAAATGCATAAAAGAGCTCGCTTAATAGTGTATTTCCATAAAATGGAATTGCCATTACATAGCAACTAATAAGACCCGTAATATTTATTGGGTAAATTAATCCTGAAATCCAAACACCTAAATTACTGAGAATAAAAAATTGTGTAGCGGAGAAAATTGCAGTCCCAGTAATTCTGAATGGTGTTATTTTATCTTTTAAAAAAAAGCTACCCAATAGTGCCGATATCCCAAAGGAAAAATAAACACTAAGCATTGAAATTGGATGATAAAAACCCAGTACAAAATCACTAACAAATAGCGCAGCAATAGGTATTAACCAGAATCTTTTTAAACTTAGATAGCATCCGGCAAATAAACCAATTGCGCCTATAGGTGAGAAATTTGGCGGATGAGGAAGTAACCTTAAGACAATAGCAAATAAAATCAAACTTAAAATGATCGTAATATTCTTATCTACTTTTATATTTTGGTTAAGCATAATTCTAAACTCCGAGTAATATGCCTATTTAGTCAAACTTATATCGTATTGTAAACGAAAAGTTTCTCTCTGGCATGGGTGATGCATTAAATCGCGTATGTGCGGTATCAAAAAGCAGGCTATTAGTGGTTCCGGTCTCGAAATATTCTTTATTTAACAAATTGTTAACTGAAAAATTTACATCAAAATTACCTCGCTCATAACCCAATTTCATATCAATGGACGAGTGCGAAGGAATTTTGGCAAAAAATGTATTATCCTGATCATTATCAAAAACTTTATCTCCAACATAATTCCATGTTGCCGATAAATTCATACTCCTAAACAGATTATAATTAAAAATAAAATTTGCTGTATGTTTCGCAACAAGTGGAACGTCATTGCCTTTATTTAATCCTTCATCAAAAACTGCTTTAGTTAAGGCATAATTAAAATTTGTTGTAATTTCGTCAGTGGGTTTAAGTAAAATACTATACTCTAGCCCCTCTCTTTTAATTGGTTCAAAATTTCTATTTGTAGAACGTGCCGGATCAAAATCAATTTGATTTGTCATTTCCATTAAATATACGCTCAGCGAAGTATTAAGATATTCGCTAGAATATATAACCCCACCATCAAAATATCTGCCGCGCTGTGGTTTTATATTAGAAAAACTAGGCGCAAAAGTTGCGTCTAATTGATTAAAATCATCATTATTTGCAAAACGCATACTTTGACCTGTTGTTACATAGCCAGAAATATTTCGATTAAACCGCTGTTTAATTCCAAAGTTAGCCATATACCCTTTGTCCGATTTATTAAGTGAAGGCCTTTGGCTGCTCGCGAAACCAGCAGTTCTAGCAGTCGAATCAAACTGATCAAATGCATCTACATTGCTATGTTGTATACGAGCTCCTACCTGGAATGAAGTGTTAGGGTTTATATTGACAAAATCATTTAAATAAAATGAATAGTTTTCCTGTTCGATATCAAGTCTATGCTGTGGTTGAACTATCACATGATTTGTATCAGCTGTGGTGGTATTTTCGATATCTAAATCAAACTGATAATGGTAAAGATCAAAGCCTATATCAATATTGTGTTCACTATGAAATAAGTCAAATTTCCATTTTAGCTGGGGGCTAAAATATAGATTTGCATGATTTGTATTTCGAAATTCTTGGCTATTCTCTACAAAAATATCGCTTTCTTTGGTTTTATATCCGCCATCTACTAGTAATTCGATATTATCTGCAAAAGAATGTATGAAGCCTAACGTTAAGAAAGATCCCACTTCGATAGCAAAATCAAACGGGTCATCTGTTCCTTTCCTATCAGAAGAAAATTCATCTACACCTGTAACAAAATTAACCGCCCTATCACCAGGAAGTCTTAAATTTTGCTCAGATATTCCAAATTTTAGAAATATTTCTGTATTGCTAATAAAATAACTGAAATTTGTAGATAAAGACCGTTGCTCTAATTTATTATTAACTCGATAACCATCTGAATGAATAAGATTACTAAAGAGATTAAGTGAAATTTTCTCGTTACTGTATTCAGCTGCCACATCTGTCTTGATTGAATCGTACGAACCCACTCTTTGCTCAATTAAATATTTCTTAGTTTTATAAGATGGTGTTTTGGTAATGATATTAATAGCGCCACCTACTGCGCCATCGCCGTAGAGCACACCACCTGCACTTTTTATAATCTCTATTCTCTCAATATTCTCCATCGGTATGGCACTAAAATTAATTGTCGATTGATCATTATCGTTAAGACGTTTGCCATCCAATAAAATTAACGTATTTTGAGTGCCTCTTGCTCCAAACCCCCGAATGTCAATATCGCTTCTAACGGCATGATTACCAAATTGACTACTTTTCTGAATACCTGGTTCCTGTGAAAGTAACTCGGGGAGTGTTTGTGCTGAACTTAATTTAATTTCTTCAGCGGTTATAATAGAAATATTTAATGGTAAATCCTCAATATTATTTTGATTTAATCTTGTACCATTGACAATCAACCCTTCAAATCGTTTTAGATTCACAGCAAAAGTATTATAAGAAATAAAATATACGAATATAAATAAAACAAAATAACTTGGAGACGACATGTTTAAAACTTCTCCTATACACCGCCCGTGTAATGTTAAGTAGATATTTAATGCGGGTATAAGTAGAATCTGGTAGGTATTGAATCTATTGTCTATTGCTAGAATTTATAAGTAGATCCCATACTGCCGCCCGCAGAATGTTTTTCTGAAATTTAAGGCCGGTCTCCGGGCTTACGAGTATGTTTTACATAAATCATTCGTCTTCCCATACTCTCTTACTTCAACTAGTACAGTGACATTTTGAATGATTTTTAACTCGTCTACCGTTGCGGGGGCAGCGTCAGGATTTGACTGACTTCCCGTTTAACACAACTGTCATATTTAAAAAAACAGTTGGCACCTAGTGCTTTCAATTAATGATAATACTGTTTATCCTATCTCCAATCAAATAAAGTGCTTTCTCGGTCATTTAATATACAACAATTAGAACTGATTCAAAAAAACATAATAAATAATAAAAATCTTCAATATATTTTTTAGGGGGTTCTCTAGTCATGCTAGATATTTTGTCAAAAAAGCATATCGTAGCCAAAGAAGGCTTCAATCGTTGGTTGATTGCCCCTGCTGCATTAGGCATTCATTTATGTATAGGCTCTGTTTACGCCTGGAGCCTATTTAATCCTGCATTAATAAAACGTCTTGGTGTTGTCACAAGCGCCGCTGATGATTGGACATTAAAAAGTGTCGTTTGGATTTTTACTGTTGCAATTGTATTCCTCGGATTATCTGCCGCCGTTGGGGGTAAATGGCTTGAAAAAGTTGGTCCTCGCATGGTTGGAACTGTGTCTGCCATTTGTTGGGGTGGTGGTTTTATTGTTGGGGGTATAGGTATATTAACCGGGGAACTTTGGTTATTGTACCTTGGTTACGGTGTGATTGGAGGTTGTGGGCTGGGGCTTGGTTATGTTTCGCCAGTTGGAACACTAATCAGATGGTTTCCTGATAGACGTGGAATGGCAACGGGGATCGCTATTATGGGTTTTGGTGGTGGCGCCATGATAGCTAAATTTATGATCGAGCCATTTATTAAAATATATTACAAAGCTCCAGAATATCTTGGTGCTGTTGATGCTGTTGAATTAATTACAGAGAGCGGTAGACGTCTTGTTGAAATTGCTGGAGAACTACGAGAAGTTGTTGTGGTTGGAGCTAATGATCTGGCTGGTATGTATGCCCCCGGACCTGAAGGAGTCTACCTTGTTGGTACAGGCACTGTTGGTGTTGCTCAGGCTTTCTTTACATTGGGCGCTATCTACTTCGTTATTATGTTGTGTGCCGCATTTGGTTATCGTATTCCACGTGAAGGGTGGAAGCCCGCAGGATGGGAACCACCAACCGAAGATAAACAGAAAAGTATGATTACTCAACATCATGTGCATATCGATGAGGCATTAAAAACTCGTCAATTTTATCAATTATGGGTCATTTTATGTTTTAACGTAACGGCAGGTATCGGTGTTTTAGGTGTAGCTAAAACAATGATGAGTGAGATTTTTGGTAGCACCCTCCCCCATATTGTGGATGCTGCCTTTGCATCAACTTATGTATTAATGATTAGCCTTTTCAATATGATCGGTCGTATCTTCTGGGCAAGCTCCTCTGACTATCTTGGACGTAGAAATACCTATTGGATATTTTTTACACTAGGGATTATTTTGTACTGCTCAATACCCTATACAGCACAACAAGTCAGCGTAAATCCTAGCGTTGTCTGGTTAGTTTATTTTTACGCTGCAACCATGCTGATATTCACTATGTACGGTGGCGGTTTTGCTACAATACCTGCATATCTCGCTGATATTTTTGGCACTAAGTATGTTGGCGGTATACATGGTCGACTATTAACCGCATGGGCAAGCGCTGGAGTTTTTGGGCCGCTTGCCATAACATCCCTAAGAGAAATATCAGTTAAAAATGCAATTGATGATCTGGTGGGAAAAATTGACCCAGCTACATTTCAAGAAAAATTCGGAGCAGGTGTAAATCAGCTTGACCAGTTAGTTACTGCAAAAACAGTAACCATAAATAAATTAATGGAAATAGCGCCTTCGGGCACTGTCGATCCAACTTCGGGGCTCTACAATACGACAATGTATTTAATGGCGGTAGTCCTATTTGTGGCATTAATAATGAACGCAACAATGCGTCCTGTTGATGCTAAACATCATATGAAAGAATAACTTCTAAGGAGATTTACGTGTCTATTTTATTTGGCAATTCAACAGAAGTTTTTATTTTTATAATTCTTTGTTCGGTTTACGTCTGCAGTATATTGTGGATATATGGTGACGCAGCTACCCGAGATATGGGAATAAAGGGAACTATCCTGCCTCTTATATTTGTAATTGCGGCAGCACTAGCGTTAACCAAGGGTATAATAATAGCACTGATTGCTTGGCCTGTTGGTTATATTGGTTGGTTTGCGCTTAGGCCAAAAAGCTCACACGCAATTGTCGAATAACCCTGAATAGCTAGTAAAATAAAATTTCTTTAGCCGCACTTCTCAGTTATGGTGTTGTCGTAGCGCGGTATCAACAAATATCCAAATGAGACAACTCTTAACAGTTCATGTTTGAAACTGATATCCTATTACAGCTCAACTAAAATCAAGATAAATCAAATTATAAAAAACCATGGTTAATAAATCTAAACAAATAAAAGAGCTTATGAATGAGCGAATTCTAGTTTTAGACGGTGCGATGGGTACAATGATACAGTCTTACAAATTAGAAGAAGCAGACTATCGCGGAGAACGATTTAAAAAACACCCATGTGATTTAAAGGGCAATAATGACCTGCTCTCAGTAACACAGCCAGATATTATCAAAGCAATTCATAGCGCATATTTTGAAGCCGGTGCAGACATTGTAGAAACCAATACATTCAATTCTACATCTATTGCTATGGCTGACTACCAAATAGAAGATTTAGTCTATGAGTTAAATAAGCAGGGTGCTGCCCTAGCCCGATATGTCGCTGATGACTTCGAAGAAAATGATGCAAAACCTCGCTTTGTGGCAGGAGTTCTTGGTCCAACAAACCGAACTTGCTCAATATCTCCAGATGTTAATAATCCAGGCTACCGAAATATAAATTTCGAGGAACTTGTTTCAACATACACAGAGGCGTTAAAAGGACTTATTGATGGTCAAGCCGATTTGATTTTAGTGGAAACTATTTTTGATACGTTGAATGCAAAGGCTGCATTATTTGCTATTGACGAATATTTTGAAAAAAATAGTATTAATCTCCCCATTATGATTTCAGGCACAATAACTGATGCTTCTGGGCGTACACTAACAGGCCAAACTACAGAAGCTTTTTGGAATTCAGTTAAGCACGCAAAACCTCTTTCAGTTGGACTTAATTGTGCCTTAGGTCCTAATGACTTACGTCAATATATTGAAGAGCTTTCTAGCTTTTCAAGTTGCTTTATAAGCGCTCACCCTAATGCTGGACTACCAAATGAGTTTGGCGAATATGATTTGGATGCCGATTCAATGGCAAAACATATTGAGGAATGGGCTAATTCAGGATTCTTAAATATTGTTGGCGGATGCTGTGGTACTACACCGGATCACATAAGAAAAATATCTGGGACTGTAGGAAGAATTAACCCCAGAAAACCCCCAAATGTGCAAATTTCGCAACGATTAAGTGGTCTTGAGGCATTTAATATCACAAGTAATGTTAATTTTATCAATATTGGAGAAAGAACAAATGTTGCTGGCTCTCCAAAATTTCTAAAATTAATTAAAGAAGACGAGAACATGGAGGCCGCCCTCGATATTGCACGTCAACAAGTTGAGAATGGTGCGCAAATTATCGATATCTGTATGGATGAAGGTATGCTTGAATCAGAGCACCTAATGGCTGACTTTTTAAAATTAATTAGCTCAGAACCTGATATTAGTCGAGTACCAATTATGATTGACTCTTCAAAATGGAGTGTAATTGAAGCTGGGTTGCAATGTATACAAGGCAAAGGAATTGTTAATTCAATAAGTCTAAAAGAAGGTGAAGAAGTATTCATTAAGCATGCAAAACTAGTAAAACGCTACGGTGCTGCAACCGTTGTGATGGCATTCGATGAAAAAGGTCAGGCAGATACAACTGAAAGACGATTTGAGGTTTGCAAGCGTTCATATAATATCTTAGTAAATAAAGTTAACTTTCCGCCGGAAGATATTATCTTTGATCCAAATATTTTAACTATTGCTACCGGCATGGAAGAACACAACAACTATGCGGTTTCATTTTTTGAGGCAACACGAATGATAAAAAAACATTTGCCCTATGCGTTAGTTAGTGGGGGGCTAAGTAATGTGTCATTTTCATTTCGTGGAAATAATCCTGTTCGTGAAGCAATGCATACAGCTTTTTTATTCCATGGCATTCAATCAGGTATGGATATGGGGATTGTAAATGCTGGTCAGTTGGGTATATATGATGAAATACCAACAGAATTACTCGAATACATTGAAGATGTTGTATTAAATCGTCGCGATGATTCAACTGAACGCTTAGTTGACTTTGCTGAAACAGTAACAACTGGAAAAGCAAAACAAAGGAAGACGAATACTAGATGGCGTGAAGATACGGTTACTAAAAGATTAATTCATGCTTTAGTAAAAGGAATTACGGATTACATAGTAGAAGATACGGAAGAAGCACGAAAACAAGTGAAAAAACCAATTGAGGTAATTGAAGGGCCATTAATGGATGGAATGAATGTTGTGGGTGATTTATTTGGTGCCGGTAAAATGTTTTTACCGCAAGTGGTGAAAAGTGCGCGTGTAATGAAAAAAGCGGTTGGTTATCTCATCCCTTTTATTGAAGCTGAGAAAGGTGGAGAAAAAATTAAAAGTAACGGCAAAATTGTATTAGCAACAGTAAAAGGTGATGTGCACGATATCGGTAAGAATATAGTTGGGGTTGTATTGCAATGTAATAATTATGAAATCATTGACCTCGGGGTTATGGTGCCAGCACAAAAAATTTTAGATACTGCGCGTGAGCAAAATGCAGACATTATTGGTTTAAGTGGTTTAATTACTCCGTCGCTTGATGAGATGGTTCATGTGGCAAAAGAAATGAAACGCCAGGAATTCCAAATTCCGTTAATGATTGGCGGGGCTACTACGTCAAGAACTCACACTGCCGTTAAAATCGATCCTGACTATGATTATCTTGTCGTTCATGTAAAAGATGCTTCACGTGCTGTTGGTGTTTCAACAAAATTACTTAATACCAATATGAAAAAATCTTACTCAAAAGAAATACAATCGGAATACAATATATTACGGGAACGTCATAAAGGAAAACAAGCTAAAATAAATTGGCTAACAATCGAAGAAGCTCGTAATAATCATAAAAAAATTACATGGCCTGATTATTCGCCAATAACACCAAATAGACTTGGTATTAATGCTTTTCATGATTACCCACTAAATGAGTTAGTAGAATATATCGACTGGACACCATTTTTTGTTGCCTGGGAACTTGCGGGAAAATTTCCAAAAATATTAAGCAATAAAATAGTCGGTCTAGAAGCTACTCGTCTTTATGATGATGCTCAAATTATGTTATCAAAAATTATCAATGAAAAATGGTTTACTGCTAAAGGCGTCTACGGTTTATTTCCAGCAAATTCGGTAAATTATGATGATATTGAAATCTATACTAATGAAAAAAGAAATAATCTATTAACTACAATACATTCTCTGAGACAGCAAACCCAAAAACCACCTGGACAATGTAATTTTGCTCTAGCCGATTTTATTGCTCCAAAAGAAACCAAAAAGAATGATTACATTGGCGCATTCGCTGTTGCAGCTGGTTTTAGTATGGAAGAACGTATAAAACAGTTTGAAAATGACCATGATGATTATAGCTCAATAATGCTAAAGGCGTTGGCAGATCGTTTCGCTGAAGCTTTTGCTGAACGATTACATGAATTGGTTCGCAAAGAATATTGGGGGTACGCTCCCAACGAATCACTTAGTCATGAGAAATTAATCAGTGAATCTTACAAGGGTATTCGTCCTGCCCCAGGGTACCCAGCATGTCCTGATCACACCGAAAAAGAACTACTATGGAAATTAATAGACGTTGAAGAAAATACAGGAATAAAACTTACTGAGTCATTTGCGATGCATCCAACGGCCGCTGTATCAGGATGGTATTTTTCACATCCTGATTCTAGATATTTTGGATTAGGAAAAATTAACCGTGACCAAATTAAAAACTATGCACAAAGAAAAAGATTAAATTTAAAAAGCATCGAAAAATGGCTTTCTCCGAATCTCGGTTATACCCCAGATAATAATTAACCAAACTTAATATTACACGTCCGTGTGTAAAATTAATTTTTGATTAAAAGAATTCCCTACTTGTTCTTGGAGAGGTCACCCATAAGTCATCAATAGGTGCCATCTCTTGCTTTGGTTTCAAACATAAACCCAAAGCTAAACTATAAGCCAAAGCAGGATTGTCTAATTGATTTTTCCAAACTAATTGTACTGCTTGAAATGCACGATGCTTCATGCTGTCAGCAACAGACGCATTCTCGATTAGATCAAGAATATCTTTTAGTATAACGCCTCGACGATAAGTATCAGCAGCCTGATACGCATCCTCAGCAAATAATTCGCAAGAATGTGCCGGATAGGTTCTAGTCGTATAATCATTAGCCAAAACCTCAATTGGTTTAGATAATACTATAAACCACCATATTGAATAGACAATTAAACTTCTCATTTTAATATCTCATGTTTTCTTATGAGCCTCCAGTTATGTTTAAGCAAAAAAAAAGGCCGCTGGTGAATCACCTACGGCCTTTTTGGATTGGTATATTTGTTTCTTAAACTATTAGATCATTAAAAATCCATTGACGCACAGGTGCCCGTAGCTACCGCATAGGTCGTTGCGGTGCCATATAAATACCTGTTTTGTCATATAATTTAGAATCATGGGTGCGCGATACTCCTCGTATTTCAAATTAATGTCAAGTCATTTACTACTAGACAACTAAAAATTTCTAGGTTTTTCTACCATTTAGTCCTTTAATTAGAGAGAAAGTTCAAAATGTTCGAATCGCCAATCATTGCCTTTATTATCAATTAGCGAATCTGGTCAACTCTCAGCTTAATTTCTCTATTATTTTTTCATTTTGTACATTAATAATTCGACCATAAAATTCTATAGGACTTGTTTGTAAATGCTTATTCCTCTTTAGGCTTTCCATATTTACTCCAGTATTCTCTCGCTAATTTTCGAGCTTTTTCCAATTCCTTTGCGTTTAATTTGATTTCCACATTATCTCGAATTTCTTGAGCAGGCTTAAATCCTCGGGCTGCCGCAATACCTGCCCAGGCGTAGGCTTGCGTATAATCTTGCTTAGTTTTAGTTCCTAAGTAATAGATTTCAGCAAGTTTGTATTGAGCCATAATATGTTTGTTTTCAGCTAAATCATAAAACCATTCTATTGCTTTTAAATCCTCCTTTGGTACACCAATTCCTTCATGATACATATTAATTAAATTGGCTTGTGAGGCTAAAAAACCTTGATCAGATGCTTTTCGATACCATTCTATAGCCTTATTGTTATTTTTTTCTACGCCACGTCCATTTTGAAACATAACGCCAAGATCATGCTGTGCCCTAGCCCATCCTTTTTCCGCAGCTTTTCTATACCATTTTACTGCTTCACTGTAATTCTGGTTAACGCCTATCCCATCATGAAACATATAACCGATACTTGCTTCTGCTTCTTCGTTGCCCTGAACTGCCGCCATGCGAGACCATTTCATTGCCATCAAATAATCTCTCTCAACTCCTGCTCCTTGAATATATAATTGAGCTAGCCTGATTTGAGAATTAGGATAACCTTTTTTTGCAGACTTCTTATACCATTTAGCTGCTTCTTGAAAATCCTGGTTTATATGTAATCCATTTTCATGCATAAAACCTATATAATATTGCGCCTTGGCATCACCATCATTAGCCAGAAGAGTGAATCCTCTAAATGCTTTCTCATAATCGCCTGCCATATAAGCGGTATTTGCTAGTTCATAATTTGATTGGCCGCAAGCAGAAATGAAAATTATAAAGCAAAATATGAGAAATAAAGATTTCATAATTTTATAAGCTTACATAGATTCTGTAGAATATCGACTATAATAAAATAATATAATTAAACAATAAACAAATGTCGAAATTTAGTATCAATAATCTTGAATGCGTCCGCCAAAATAATATTCTATTTAAAGGACTGAGCCTGACTATGGAAGATGGCGCGTTACTTCAGATTAACGGTGCAAACGGCAGTGGAAAAAGTAGTTTATTACAGATTTGTGCTGGACTAATACAGATAACCACTGGTGAAGTATTATGGAATAATATAAATATTAATCAACAGCGTTATGAGTTCCAAAGTAATATTTTATATATTGGTCATGCTAATGCCATAAAAGCATCGTTAACTGTAGAAGAAAATATGACAATTATTCATTCTTTAACAGGATCAAAATCAAAAATTAATTATTCTGCAATTCTTAAAAAAATTGGTATGTCTGGCATGAACAAAATATTTGCATACAATATGTCTGCTGGACAAAAAAGACGTTTAGGACTTATAAGATTATTTATGGCAAAGTCAAAATTATGGTTCCTTGATGAACCGTTTAATGCATTAGATAAAGAAGGAAAAAAAATAATTGAAAATTTAATTATTAGTCATTGCGATAATGGTGGGATAACTATCTTTACTACGCACCAAAGAATGGAAATTAATGGTCGTCCATTACAAAGCATTAATCTAGGAAATAATAATGTCTGAATATATAAATATTTTTAATGTTATTTTAAGGCGTGATCTAATTCTCGCTTTTCGAGATAAAACAGATTTTATTAATTCATTATTTTTTTTTATTATTGTCATTACGCTATTCCCATTATCCTTCGGCACAAAATCAACAATAGTAAATGAAATAATACCTGGAATGATCTGGATTAGCGCTTTATTAGCAACCTGTCTAACGCTTGAAACGATTTTTCGTTCTGATTTTGAAGACGGCAGCATCGAGCAACTAACTTTATCTCGCTATCCTCTTACATTACTTGTGTCGGCAAAAATATTTGCACATTGGATAACATTTGGTATACCTCTAATAATAATTTCATTACTGATGGGTATACTTCTTTCATTATCAAATGAAATAATAATGGCGCTTTTCATTACATTGATTCTTGGAACGCCAATCTTAAGTCTCCTTGGATCTGTTATGGTTGCCTTAACAATTGGTTTACGTGGTGGTATGCTACTTAATCTTTTGATTCTGCCTTTATCAATGCCTGTTCTTATTTTTTCTACAGTTGCAATACAAAATGCAGCATCAAACCAATCTATGATTGCCGAGGTCTATTTTCTAGCCGGTATACTTGTACTAACAATCACCTTAGCGCCATTAGCAACCGCTGCTGCTTTGAGAATACGATTAAGTTAATAAAATGTACAAGTGGATTCATCAATTTGGCTCACCTAAATATTTTTATGATATTTCCTTATGCTTATCTAAATGGGTCACTATTGTCTGCATTGTTTGCTTTATAAGTGGGCTTTATGGAGGCCTAGTTTTAGCGCCAGCAGATTATCAACAAGGAGATAGTTTTAGAATTATTTATGTGCATGTGCCTGCTGCATGGATGTCTCTTTTTATATATATAGTCCTTGCCGCTTCAGGCGCAATTAGTCTTATTTGGCACATTAAGATTTCAGATATCATAGCAAGAGTTAGCGCGCCAATTGGCGCATCATATACTTTTTTAGCCTTATCGACAGGCGCTATCTGGGGAAAGCCTATGTGGGGTACCTACTGGGTATGGGATGCAAGATTAACGTCAGAACTAATATTGTTATTTTTATATCTAGGCTATATGGCACTACAATCAGCTTTTGATGATAAAAGAATTGCGGCACGCGCAGGGGCAGTACTTGCATTAATAGGTATAATAAATATACCGATAATTCATTATTCAGTCGAATGGTGGAGCACACTACATCAGGGCCCAACAATTACAAAGTTAGACAAACCCTCAATTCATTTCACTATGTTAATCCCTTTAATATTAATGGTAATAGCATTTAAAACTTTTTACATTACGACAGTTCTGATTAAGACAAGAAGTGAAATACTTAAATATGAATGTAATTCTTCATGGGTAAAAAAAATATTAGGTAATTAAAATATATGATATTAAATAATTTTTTCTCAATGGGCGGTTACGCAGCTTATGTTTGGTCGGCATACGGTATTAGCTTCATTGTTCTATTTCTAAATATTTTTCTGGCCATTAGAAATGAACGCAAAACAATAGATGAATTAAAAAAGATTAAAGAGTAAGCATAAATAACAATGACTTCGAGAAAAAAACGTATACTTATTGTTAGTTTCATTCTAATTGGTATAAGTATTGCTGCAACATTAATTTTGACAGCGTTTGAAGAAAATTTAATGTACTTTTATAGCCCAACAGAAATTGCTAATGGCGAAGCGCCAAAAGTCCGTGCATTTCGTATTGGCGGACTAGTATTAACCAATAGTGTTAAACGAAATCCTAATGATCTTAAAGTTACTTTTGTACTAACTGATACAGTTAATGAAATTAAAGTAATATATGATGGAATTCTTCCTGACCTATTTCGCGAGGGTCAAGGTATAGTTGCTAATGGAAAAATGAAGTCTGACAATATCTTCGTTGCTGATGAAGTATTAGCTAAGCATGATGAAAATTATATGCCGCCGGAAGTAGCAAAAGCTCTTGAAGATGCAGGCGCTCTAAATCCCTATCAAGAAAATAAAGTAGCTAAATGATAGCAGAATTAGGACACTTCTCATTAGTTTTAGCTTTGGCGATGGCAATCATACAAAGTACCTTTCCAATTATGGGTGCAGCCATGGGAAATCTAACATACATGTCGTTAGCAAGGCCTGCGGCACGTCTACAATTTCTATTTGTGTCTATTTCTTTTGGAATTTTAGTTTATTCATTTCTAATTAATGATTTTTCTATATCTTATGTCGCTAATAACTCAAATACACTCCTTCCCTGGATATATCGATTTTCAGCTGTGTGGGGCGCACATGAAGGCTCTTTATTATTATGGATATTAATTTTGAGTATTTGGACAATAGCTGTGACTTATTTTAGTCATCGCTTACCTGAATATTTTTTATCTCGTGTTATTGGGGTGATGGGATTGGTAAGTATTGGTTTTCTACTTTTTATGCTATTCACTTCTAATCCCTTTGAGCGCATCTTCCCTATTCCATTAGATGGTGCAGATTTAAATCCACTATTACAAGACCCCGGATTGATTATTCACCCGCCAATATTATATATGGGGTATGTGGGGTTTTCTGTGGCCTTTGGCTTTGCTATAGCTGCTTTATTGGGGGGTAATTTAGATACAACCTGGGCTAGATGGTCTCGGCCATGGACATTACTTGCCTGGATATTCCTAACAATAGGGATCGCACTAGGTAGTTGGTGGGCTTACTATGAATTAGGTTGGGGTGGTTGGTGGTTTTGGGACCCTGTTGAAAATGCATCGTTTATGCCCTGGCTAATTGGAACCGCATTAATTCATTCACTTGCCGCAACAGACAAAAGAGAAATTTTTAAAAATTGGACGATTCTTCTCGCTATTTGTGCATTTGCGCTTAGTTTATTAGGCACGTTCTTGGTGCGTTCAGGTGTGATAACTTCAGTTCATGCATTTGCGACAGATCCAACACGTGGAATTTTTATTCTTGCCTTATTAGCAATCTTTGTTGGTGGTTCACTAGTGCTTTATGCATTTCGTGCGCCATCAACCAAAAGCGGAGGCAAGTTCAAATTATTATCTCGTGAAACATTTCTGCTATTTAATAGTATTTTATTTCTAGTGGCAATGTTAACAGTACTGCTTGGAACTATTTATCCTTTGATTATAGAAGCACTTAATCTTGGTAAATTATCTGTAGGTGCCCCCTACTTTAATGCGGTATTTGTTCCAATAATGGCCCCACTCATAATATTCCTTGGGTTGGGAGTTCTTACAAAATGGAAACAAGACGACTTTTCATTATTACTAAAACAATTACGTAATTTATTAATTGCAAGTTTATTCATTGGTATCAGTATAGGATTAATATTCTTTGAGAATAATCAATTAAAAAGCATTGCGGGAATCGTTGCTGCCTTATGGATAAGTACTACTAGTCTTTATTCATTATTCGTTAAGATAAAAAATAAAAAAAATAAACTCGCAGCAATGCGAATTATTTCCCGTAGTTTCTATGGAATGTTAGTTGCTCATATAGGTTTTGCGGTTTGTATTGTGGGAATAACTATAACGAGTCAACATAGTGTCGATATTCATCAACGTATGAAAATTGGTGACGTTATTGAATTCTCTAATTACCAATTTCATCTTAAAGACTTAAAGGCAGTATCGGGACCAAACTATGAAGCAACTGAAGCAATCGTTGATGTAATAAAAAACGAAAGTCTTATTACCACGCTTCGCTCGCAAAAAAGAACCTATACTGTTCGTAACATGCCTATGACGGAAGCAGGAATAGACGCGGGATTTACTAGAGATATTTATATGGCTTTAGGTGAGCCGCTAGATAATGAATCTTGGAGCGTGAGACTTTACCACAAACCCTTTGTGCGCTGGATATGGCTTGGTGCAATATTAATGGCAATTGGAGGTTTGTTAGCTGTTTTAGATAAGCGTTATCGCCTAAGAATATTAAAAAAGAAAATAATTACTATCAATA
>MDTC01233672.1_pt1 | contig 18322 bp, 11 predicted proteins | sample 811181 | NCBI WGS metagenome assembly MDTC01 (sample SAMN05326644, study PRJNA326480) | marine metagenome | isolation source: seawater | place: Pacific Ocean: North | collected 2011
CCCACCGGAGTGGCTGGTCGGCGAGGGCGATGAGCGCGCGAACCAGCTGCTCACCTACGTGCGCCTCGATCCCCCCCGGGTCGGCCGCGCCACCCTGCAGGTCGCCGATCTCCAGGTCCTGGAGCTTCGCCGTGCGGATGCCATGCCCGCCGTTCCCGGCGCCTGGGACATCGTGCTGAACGAGAGCGGCGAGACCCTCTCCCTGGACGTGCCGGTGGTGCGCCCGGCGGACTGAGCCGGAACCCCCACGTCGAGCCGGTCCAGGACGCGTTCATCGTGGCGCACGGGCCGTGCGCGCCGCGAATGGGAAATTCATTTCCCACGTGCGGAGCAGAGCCATCCCGGGCCATTCTGGTGGTTCTAGCGTGGTCTGGGGAAAAGTGGTCCGCGCAAGCACGGGATCAGCGGGGGGCTTGTGGAAAACATGCGGGAAACCCCGTTCAGTGGGCATCGTCGATAAGCAAGGTTCCGGCGTGGAGCAGAAGTTGGCACGCCCCCTGCATAAGCCCATGACGCATCGGGAAACCCCGGTGATGACCGACAGATTGGTCGACTGGCCGGCTTTGCTCCGGCTCTGTCCGTCCAGTTGGTCTGATCTTTGACGTCGAAAACCCCATGGAGGCTGATGCGCCTCGGCTCCCGTTCGCGGGAGCGGCTCCCCTCGGGGGGCGGTCCTCTCGGGGACAGCGCATCGAACGTCGTACCGGACAGACCCTGTCCAGGCCCTAGGGCTCTGGGCGCCGCACCCTCGGGTGCGGTCTCTTCGACCTTCGCGGTCGCAGATGGGGGGGATCGTGGTCTCGGGTGTCGCTGACACGGCACACGGGGCGGGCGGTCGACGCCTGGCGCAGGATCTCGGTCCAGCGGCTGGCGAAGGTCGTCACGAAGACCTGCTGCGGAGCAGGTTGGGAAACAGGCTTCACGCCTGGCGCTGCGGAACGACGCGCATGCCTCGAAGGGGAAAAACCCATGGAAGGAACGTTCATCTCGCACTTGTTGCGAGGTGAAGGGTCTCGCCGGCGGAGCAACGCTCCGAAGTCGAGCACCCCTCCAGAGACGGCTGAACTCGCTGGCCCTCCCGGGTCTGGGAAGGAGGCTGCTCATCTGGTGCTGCGTGTCGGCGCGTCGACCTCGGTCGGGGCGCTTGTCGCAGAAGACGGATCCGGTCGTCCTCGTGGCGATCGTCGGTGCGCTCCGCAGTGCACTGGGGATGTGGCGGCCTTCGGGCTCGAGCACCCCGGTTCGTCCAGGGCTCCACAGGCTGACAGCTCGCTGTCGGTGTGGGGAGCGGGTGTAACGGCAAGGGGGCAACGGCCGCGGTGACGCGGTGCGGCTGCCGGAGGGAGAGACTTCGTAGGGTTCGCGCATGGTCCGGAGGGTCGGGTCTGCTGGAGCTTGCTCCACAGGCTGATGCCCGAAAGGCCTTGAACCTCATGACCGGCTGCAGGGTGCAACAGACCTGCGAGCGCAGACGTGGAGCAAACCGTCGGGGTGGTGAGAGACCACGAGGGCGGAACGTGACCGGGTCCGGGTGGTGCCGACCGGCCGAAGCGAGGGCATTCGCTCTTGCGGGAGTGGACACGGCTGCGGGTGTACGGTGGAGGGGCGAGCTGTGATGAACCAGAGAGGCGGCGAGGCGTCAGGCTCGTCAGCGTCCGATCGGCCCGGGTTGACCGGTGCGATCCGCAGGCCTGAGCCACTCTTCGGAGCGGCTGCGAGGCCACGGGAGATACCCCGGGAGGAGCACCGCTTGCGGTGAAGCCTGTGGGGGGAGCAGGGAAGCACCACAACCCTGCAACCGTGAAGTCGTCCGTTGACTACGCGTCCCTCGGGGCGGGTGCACACCTTCGGGTGTGACGATGCACAACCAGTGGCAACGCTGAGCGGGCATCGGGTCGGACAGTCTGCAGACTGCATGTCGTGGCAACTCGGGACCGACTCGTCGGAACCGATCGGACTGCCAGTCCTCTTTGTGTACGTTCCACCGTGGTTTCAAGATGCACAAACCCCCGGCGCCTCAGGGCTCCGGGGGTTTTCCTGTTGTAGCGCCGGCCGTCGGGCGGTCCGGTGGGATCGAACCTGCCTCCGTCGTAGACTAGACTCTCCGCGATGGAGGGTCCCTCATGGCGGACGAGCGCCTCACCCAAGGGCGTCACCACCTGCTGAACGGCCGGCGAGCCCTGCGCCTGGGATTTCGCGAGGACGGACAACGCTACTTCCAGGCCGCTTTGCTGCGCTTCCGCAGTCCGGAGCTCCGCCTGGGGGAGGCGCATGCCCTGCGTGGTCTGGCCGAGGCGGCGCTGGCGATGGACCTGGTGGACGAGGCTGAGACCCAGGTTCGCGCAGCCCTGGCGACGTACCAGGAGATCCCCGCGCTCGTGGAGGCCTTTCAGGAGACTTGCAGCGAGGGGAGCGAGGAGGACCAGGAGACCCGGGCTTCCCTGGAGAGCGTGCGCTCCGGTGCGCGGGAGGGAGAGGTCGCCAGCTGGGCCCTGCTGGGCGAGGTGCTGTCCCGTAGGGGGCACCTCGAGGCTGCGGAAGCCGCGCTCGAGTCGGCCCAGAACCGCTTCGGTGATCTGCAGGAGAGCGCCGCCGCTGCCGAGGTCTACGGCGTGCATGGACGGGTCGCCCAGCGCGAGGAGCGCATCGACGACGCGCGCACCTGGTTCGACCGCGCGGTCCAGGCCCACCACGACGCGGCCAACAAGGAAGGCGAGATCGTCAGCCGCCTGCACCTGGCCGAGGTCGTGCGCCAGCTCGGCGACATCGATGTCGCCTACGCCACCCTGCACGAGGCCCTGCGCCTGGCCCGCGACATGGACGAGGAGCTCCTCGAGGGGCGGGTGCTGTGTGCGCTCGGCGAGGTGGCCCTCGAGGCGCGGCACGACGCGGAGGCGGCGTCCTACTTCGACGACGCGCTGTCCGCGGCCCGGATCGCCGGCGACATCGAGCGCCAGGCCCAGGCCCTGGTCGGGCGGGGCACCGCCGGCGGTCGGCGCGGAGAGGCGGACGCCATCCCGACCATGTTCGAGGGCATCAAGATCCTCGGGGAGTGGCCCGGTCAGCTCGGGCTGGCGCCTGCGCTGCTCCGCCTGGGCAACCACGCGCGGCGGGTGGGCGAGGCGCGCCTGGCCCTCGCCACCTCCGAGGTCGCCCGACGCATGTACCTGACCCGCGACCCGATCGGCGGACAGGGGCAGGCCCTGCGGACCCAGGTGAAGGCGCTCGCCCAGCTGGGCCTGGGGGAGACCACGCTGTGTGCGGCGTTTGCCCGGGAGAAGCTGGCGGGGGCCCTGCAGCCGAACGCGGTCGAGGTGGCCGAGTGGTACGCGGAGCGCGCGCCTGACGAGGTCGTGGACAAGCTGCGGGCCGAGCCGCTCGAGTCGCTGATGACCACGACCCGCACGACCCTGGAGCAGATCCTGGAGGCGGACCTGCAGCTGGCCGCGCTGGCCCGCGAGGACCTCGATGACGTCGATAAGGCGCTGGGCCTGATCTCGGTCATGGTGGAGGAGCTGGTCCGGGACAAGCCGCGCCTGTCGGTGCGCCCCGTGGTCGGTCGCACCGAGGAGCCGGCGGTCCTGCGCAAGGGTGGGCCGGACGCGCCGACCGAGTCGGCTTCGGATGCAGCCGCGGACAGCGAGAAGGGCGACGACGGCGAGTACAAGAGCCTCGAGGACGTCTACGGCTCGCTGTACGAGAGCTAGCCCCGCAACCAGCGTCCGCGCGGGGCGGTAGCGCCGCTCCGCAGGCGGTACAGTGCGCTCGCCCTTGCAGGGAGCGTCCATGCACGACATCGCGCCGTACACCTACTCGCCCGCTGGCAATGTGATCGTCCTCGCGGACGGTCCGGAGCTGCTGGTCTACTCGGCCGCCAACGACCAGGGCCTGTGGAAGGCGATGGCCGAGGACGTGCTGATGGGGGTCGGCGCCACCGAGGACCAGGTGCTCTCGGTCGACGCGACCGGCAAGATCACCGCCTACCGCCCGGTAGACGGACACCAGCTCTTCCAGGTCGAGACCGACAGCTCGCCCATCACGATGACCGTCTCCGCGGACGGCCACTGCCTCATCCTGGAGGCCTCGGCCATCTGCGTGGTCCGTCCGGGGGCTGACCCGCTGCGGGTGGGCTGGGAGACGCCGCGGGCGGCGGCGTGGGGTCCGGACAGCGCCAGCATCGGGATCGGTGGGGCGGATGGGACCTTTGCCGTGGTCGATCCGGCCTCGGGAGGCGCGTGGGGCACCCAGGCCCTCGGCGCGCCCATCCGCGGGGTCGCCTGGCGGCCGGACGGCACCTGGGCGGTGGCCCACGGACAGCAGATCAGCTTCGTGAGCAGTGACGGGACCGAGATCAGCTCGGTCCTGCCGGTGCCCGGGGCGGTCGGCGAGGTGGCGGTGTCCAACGACGGTGCGATCCTGGCGGTCATGGTGGACACCCAGAAGGTCGTGCTGTTCGAGCTGCACGGCAACGCCGTCGTCGGTGAGGTGACCTTCCAGCGGGAGGTCTCGCACATCCAGTTCGGCACCAAGCACTGGCTCGGCTTCGGCTTCGACTACGGCGATGCCAACCGGCTGGACGTCGCGACGGGCAAGGTGACGCGCACCCAGGCCCACCCCGGCCGCGCCCAGAACGCCTGGGCGATGAACGCCTCGGTCAACCAGGCGCTGGTGCGTGGCGGCATCGCCAACGTGGCGGCGGCCGGCGTGGCGATCGCCCAGAAGGGCAAGCCCAAGGCGGACAAGCCGGTCCAGAAGAAGAAGCGCAACCTCAAGGCCTGGTATGGCGTCGGCTTCTTCCTGCTCGCGGTCATCTTCGTGGGCTGCTGCGGCGGCGGTACCCTGCTCGCGGCGATCCCTACCTTCTGGCGGTGATCGCTCGATGAAGAGGGCGGGAGAACGGCCGTTCTCGGCCGGTCTGTGCCGCTGTCCCTACTCGATCCGGCGGACGACGATCTTGCGCGCGGTGTAGTCGTAGGTGCCCGACCACCAGCGGCCGGCGCCGTCCTGCACGACCTCGTTGTGGAAGCCCTCGGCGCCCTCGGCGCCGCCCAGCTGAGAGATGGACCAGGTGCCCTCGGTGCCCTCCGCGGCCAGGTAGAGGTCCAGCTCGCGGCCGTCGAAGTAGGTGGCACCCCAGCGACCGTCCCGGCGGAAGAGCGCTGCGTCCGCACCGCGCTTGCGGCCGTCATCCAGGATGCTGCGCTCGAACCGACCGCCGCCCTCCCGCTTGGCGAGCACCAGATCCTGGTTGGTGACGTCGTGGTAGGCGATGGCCAGCGTGTCACCGTCCAGGCCGAGGCTCGGCCACTGGCCGACGTTGCCCTCGCTGGCGATGGTGGTGGCCGAGTACGCGCCGACGAAGCCCTCGAGCAGCACCAGGTCCTGCTGGGCCCGGTCATAGTAGGCGATGTAGTGGGTGTTTCCGTCGATCAGGATCTGGGCGTACTCGCCGACATCGGCCTCGCGCTCGACCGTGGTGCCGGTCTCGTCGGGGCCGACGTAGGGCTCGCCGGTGGCGATCACCTGTGTGTTCCAGGTCTCGCCCGTCCGGTTCGCGAGCATCAGCACGCCAGCGCCTTCGTCGTGGTAGACGACGACGGGCTGGCCCGACCCGTCGATGGCGATGTCGGTGTACCGGCCGGTGTTGGGGCGCAGGCCGGTGCCCGTGTCCACGACCTCGGTGGTCCAGGTCTTGCCGACCCGGTGGGCGACCTTGAGGCTGCCCTGGCCGACGCCGTGGTAGGCGACCCAGGCGGTGCCGTCGGGGGCCCAGGCGTGGCTGGTGTAGGTGCCGACGTCGCCGCCGTCGAGGCCGCCGCTGTCGGGGTATCCGTCGGGTTCCTCGTAGACCCACTGGATGCCGTCGGACTTCACGTTGCCGATGGCGAAGCCCAGCGCGCCCTGGGTGCGATCGTAGAAGGCCATCGAGGGCGAGCCGTCGGGCGCGACGCTCATCGAGAGCCACTGCCCGTGGTCGGACTCGAGCGTCGCGTAGCCCCCGAACGGGGTGAAGCCCTGGTCGCTGCGGCAGCCGGCGAGCAAGGCGACGACGCCGGCAGAGACGGTCAGGGCGAGGAGCGGACCAGTGCGCACGAAGGCCTCCGTAGACGCCTGAAAATGCCACGATCGGCTGCTGCCGTCAATGACGGAGGACCCTCCGGCCTCGCGCTTGCTACTCTCCCGCGACGATCGTCACCGTCGTCGGCGTGATCGGGCTGTGCATCGTGGCGTCCGACTCGGGGTCGTCCCAGACCACGCGACCGTGGAAGGTTCCGGTCGGACCGTCGTATGCGCTGACCTTGATGCCGTAGGTGCCGCTGGAGGTGGAGCCGTAGCCGCCGTTGCCGCGGGCGGTCCAGACCACGGTGCCGGCGTCGTCGAGCAGCTCGAGGTGGGTGGGTCCCCGACCGGTGATCGCGGTGCCCGGGCTGAAGAACATGGCGAACTCCCTGCCCACGGCGGGCTCGTCGACGAAGGTGCCGTCGGGCATGCGGCCGCGCATTCCGGTGACCTGGACCCAGTCGTAGACCACGACCGGGTCGGCCACCGCGACCTCCTGCAGGCCGTTGCGGACGGTGATCTCGTAGGTACCGATGGCATCGGGCAGGTCGATCTCCGTCGCGACCCAGCCCTGCACCGCGCCGGCGGTGACGGTGGCGGCGGTGCCCTCGAGGAGCGGCGTGTAGCTGATCTCCACATCGTGGGTGGTGTCGAAGGCCCCGCTGCACTGCATCGGTCCGTCGATGTGGATGGCGCGGGCGCAGCTGCTCACCTCGAGGCGGGTGTCCGTCACGTCGAAATCGACCGCGGACTCGCCGACCAGGGTCTCGCTGGTGGCGACGGCGATCGGCCCGTCGGCGGCGCCCGCAGGCACGGCGACGATCAGGCGATCGTCGAGCTTGTCGAGCACCTCTGCCCGAGCCCGGCCCTCGATGCCGGTGAAGAAGACCACCACGTCCTCGACGTCGTCGCCGAAGTGGGTGCCGTGGATGCCGATCTCGTCGCCGACGAGCCCGAAGCCGGGTCGCACGTCGGTGACGACAGGCGCGAAGATCACGTCGAACACCTCGTCGGTCTCAGACGTTCCCCCTGCGGTCTCGACCGAGAGGAGCCCGTCGTCGGCCTCGGCAGGCAGCTCGAAGGACAGCTCGGTCGGCGTGTGGCTGGCGAGATCCACCGCGAGGTCGCCGATCCGCACGGTGACGTCATCCTCGGTGGCGCCGAGGTCGGTCCCGGTGATGGTGATCAGGGTTCCGGCGAGGCCGGTCATGGGGTCGACGGTGGCGATGACGGGCGCGGGCACGAAGACGTCGGTGTCATCGGTGCTGTCGGTCCCGTCAGGCGAGTCGGTTCCGTCGGCGGGATCTCCGCCGTTGCAGGCGACAACGAGGGCGAGGAGGACGATGAGCGGACGCATGAGGCAACTCCTGTGAGGTGCCTGCATCTACGGCGAGGGCGTCGGCAGCGGTCCCTACGTGATTCCTACGTCGCCGGAGCGGCGAGGCGTCGGGGTCTCGCGCGGAGTCGCGTGGCTGCGGGCGAGGGAGGGGCGGCGGCTCGCGGGGAGTCGCGTTGCTGCGGGCGAGGGAGTGGCGACGGCTCGTGGAGTCGCGGTGCTGCGGGCGAGGGATCGGCGGGGCGGTCTCCAGTCTCCAGTCGGCAGTCTCCAGTCCGTGGACAGCGCGAGAGTAGTCTCATCCGTGGTGCCGGGCGCGCGAGCCTCTCTCAGTGGGGTCGACCGCGCCAGACACCCTCTGGCCTCCCATCGAGAGCCAAGCCGTCCGCCTCCATGCCCGAAGCACCCGCTGACGATCGACCGCACCACTGCCGACGGAGGGGCCTCTCCGCTCTAGGACTGGAGACTGGGGACTGGAGACCGGCCAGAGGCATCCCCCGCTCGAAGCCACGCGACGCCGCGCAAGTCTCTGACCCCCACCACGATCCCGCGCACTACGGCAGCGGGAAGTCCTTCTTCACCTGACCCAGGATGTCCGCGACCAGCGTCGCCGTGTGGGCGAGCTGCTCGTGGCTGTGGGTGCTCGAGAGGAAGAAGCGCAGGCGGGCCGCGTCGTCGGGGACTGCCGGGTAGACGATGGGCTGCACGTTGACGCCGGCGTGGTTGAGCCGCTGGGACAGCTGCAGCGCCCACATCGAGTTGCCGGTGACCGCGGGCACGACGCCGCTCTCGCCCTTCGCCGGGCCGGTGTCGATGCCGCGGTCCACGAGCGCCTTCTGGAAGAAGCGGGCGTTGTCCTGGAGCTTCTTGACCCGCCAGGGCTCCTGCTTCATCAGCTCCAGGCTCTCCAGCGCGGCGACGCCGTTCGCGGCGGTCAGGCCTGCCGAGTAGATGAAGCCGGGGGCGGTGTAGCGCAGGTAGTTGACGAGCTTCTCGTCCGCCGCGATCCAGCCGCCGCAGCTGGCCAGGGACTTGGACAGGGTGCCCATCCAGATGTCGACGTCGTCCGGGGCCAGGTCGAAGTGCTCGGCGCAGCCGTAGCCGTTCTCGCCGATGATGCCGAAGCTGTGCGCCTCGTCGACCATCAAGAGGCAGCCGTACTTGCGCTTGAGCGCCACGTACGCAGGCAGCTGACAGATGTCGCCATCCATCGAATATACGCCTTCGAGCAGGATCAGCACGCGCTTGTAGTGCCGGCGCAGGCGCTTGAGCTCGTGCTCGCAGGAGGCGGGATCGTCGTGCTTGAACCCGCGACGGGCGGCGCCGGAGAGCTTGATGCCCTGCAGGCCGGAGTCGTGGATGTACTCGTCGTGGATGATCAGGTCGTCGGGGCCGAACAGGTGGCCGATGGTCGTCACGTTGGTCGCGTGGCCGGCGGTGAAGACCAGGGAGTCCGGCTTGCGCTGGCACTCGGCGAGGCCCTTCTCTAGCGCGCCGTGGAAGGGGCGCTCGCCCGAGGCGACCCGGCTCGCGGACACCGAGGTGCCGTAGCGGTCGACGGCCTCCTTGACCTTGTCGAGCACGCGGGGATCGCCGGAGAGGCCGATGTAGTTGTAGCTGGAGTAGTTGATGTACTCCTTGCCGCCCATGACGGTCGTGTCGCGGGCGGTGCCCTCCTGGACCCGGAAGTACGGGTTCTCGATGCCGCCCAGCTGGGCCATGGCCAGGCGCATCTCGAGGTCGACCACGGCCTTGTCCTTCGAGAAGTCGATCCACTCGGGCTTGATCTCGAAGGGCGCGTCGTCCTCGTCGTCCTGCTCGGCCTGGCGCAGCTCGGCGACGACGTCCTCGGCCACGGCGAGCAGGGCGCCGGTGTCGGGGTGGCGCAGGCGCAGGGTGCCGGTGAAGCGGTCGCCCTCGATGGGACCGAAGGCGACCTCGGCGATGAGCTCGCCGGAGTCGGGGAAGTCGGCCAGCTGGACGTAGCGGCCGAGCGCGACCGGGGTGCCGGCACGACGGTAGCGGTTCCAGGCGACGTAGGCCGAGAGCTGCATGGCGCTGTCGAGCACGAGGGGATCGACGGCGAAGCGCGCCCGGGACGTGGCGGGGATCCACTCGGCGGGGGAGCCGATGCGGACGCGACCGCGGGCGAAGTCGGAGCCGACCCCGTCGACCGCGGTCAGACCGGCGAGCAGTGGGCCGTGGAAGGTGATCCCGTAGAAGTCGTCCAGGGAGAGCTCGCCGGGCTCACCGCCGGAGAAGGCGCCTGGATCCTCGAGGGTCGAGGGGTCGAGCGGCTTGACCCGGGCCCGGTAGGCCAGGGCGCCGCGGTCGGCGAAGCGCAGCTCGGCGCGGTCGCCCCGGGTGGCGAGGATCAGCTCGACCGGCTCGGTGACGGCGACGCCCTGGAACAGGCGCACGTCGGTCACCGCGAAGGGGGCCTCTGCACCCGCACCCCACGCGAGCAGGTCGGTCGCGCCGGCCAGCGGCAGGATCGGCGTGCCCTCGATGGCGTGGTCGAGCAGGTAGGGGTGGGTCTCGGTCGACAGGGTGATGCGGGTCTCGACCGCGCGGGCGGTCGCCGGCAGGTCGCGGCCGAAGGTCCACGCGCCCTCGCCGGACGCCAGGGACTGCAGCAGGGCCTGCATGCCGGCCTCGGGACCGACGAAGTCGATGCCCTCGGCGCGCATGGCGCTCTGCACGGGTGCGGGGATGCTCTGCACCATCTCCGAGCCGGTCCACGGACCGAACTCGGCGGTGACACCCCGGGTGCCGAGCGAGGCCAGCACCGAGGCAAGCTCGGCGTTGGCGGCGCCATACCAGGCCTGGTGCCGGTTGCCGAAGCGGCCGGCCCACGACCCGATGCCGAGCACGACCGCCGGAAGGGTGCCGCCGTTGGAGCTGGCTGCCGCGTGCACGGCGTTCAGCGCACCCTCGACCTTGACCGACCGGGCCAGCTGGCCACGGGCGGGGTCGACCTCCTCGAGGGCCCCGTCTGCGAGCACGCCCGCCGCGTGCACGACCGCGGTGATCCCCCGCCCGGCGAGCGCCGCAGCGAGTCCGTCCCGGTCGGACGCGTCGGCCTGCACCGCCACAGCGCGTCCGGGGTTTGCGTCCAGCACGGCCTGGGCCTCGGCGCCCGGCGCGCTGCGTCCGACCAGCACCACGCTGGCCCCCGCCGCGAGCAGGCGCTCACCCAGCTGCAGGCCGATCCCACGGGTGCCGCCCGTGATCAGCACGACGTCCTCGCTCCCCGGGGTCCACGCGGGCTTCGCGTCGGGATCCTGGGCGATGAACGCGGCGATCTGCCGGCCGGTGCCATCGTGGCGCACGTCGGCCGTGCGGTCCGCGGACGTCCACTGGGCGAGGGCCAGGGCGCCGGCCCCACTGTGCACGGACGCGTCGAGGTGCAGGCTGGTGGCGCTGCAGCCGGGCCACTCGCGGGTCAGGCCGCGGACGACGCCGTGCAGGCCGGCGGCCCAGGCGTCGTCCGCGTCGGACAGCACGATGACGTCGGGGGTGGCGCCGGCCTTCGCCTGGGCGGCCAGCGCGGCGATGAAGGGCGTCACCCGGTCGGGCACGTCGACCCCGTCCCCGAGCACCGACTGGGGCTGGGGCAGGGCGTCGAGGGCGCTCCAGACGAGAAGATCGCAGGCGCCCGCGCTGGCGGCATCCGCGGCGCTGATCCGGTTGACCCGGGCGCCGGTGCTGGCGAACGCGGCAGCGACGGACTCGTCGCCGACGACGAGCACCCGGTGGCCGGCGGGCAGCTCACGGCCAGGCAGGGCGGGGAGCTCCGCGGGGGTCCAGCGCACGGCGTACGCGGTGAGGGCGGCGTCGTCGTCGTAGGAGACGGCGGGGCCCTGGCCGGCGGTGCGGGCGAACTCGACCATGTCGGACACGGTCGGCCGGTTGATCAGCAGCTCCTGGGGGATGCCGTCGATGCTGGGGAAGGCCTCGGACAGGCCGGTCGCCAGGTCGCCCACCATGAGCGAGTCGAAGCCCAGGTCGTCGACCAGGGTCATCTCCAGGCGCAGGGAGGAGCGCGGGTAGGCGCTCACCTTGGCGATGATGCCGATGACCTTGTCCTGAACGGTGTCCTCGGACGCCTTCTCCTCGACGGCCGGAGCGTTGACCTGCTCGGCCTGGGGCTTCGGAGCCGCCGGGCGCGGCTTGGGGACGAAGCCGTCCACCTCGATGGGCAGCTGCACCTCGTCCTTGATGAGCCAGTAGTCCTCGCGGGGCAGCACCGAGGGGGGCAGGCTGGGCAGGGGCTCGGCGGCGGTGATCGCGGTGACGTCGATATCGACGCCGAGGGTCCACAGCTGGGCCAGGGTCTCGAGGACCGTGCGGCCGCCGTCGTCGTCCTGCTTGCCGGCCAGCGTCAGGATGCCGCGGTGGTCGCGGGGCAGGGATCCGCGGGCGAACGCGGCCAGCGGCCCACCAGCGCCGACCTGGAGGTAAAGGTTGGCGCCGGCTTCGCGGCACTGCTCCAGGGCGCGGACGAACTCGACCGGGCTGGTGGCGTGGCGCAGGAAGACGTCGCGGGCGTCCTCGGCGTCGCGGTAGGCGTGCTCGGCGATGCCGCTCGCCACCGTGATGTCCGGCGTTCGAAGCGAGATCCCGTGCAGCAGGGGCTCGCTGTCGAGGTGCTCCAGGGCCGGGCTGTGGAAGCCGTGGCTGACCTGCAGCGGCACGGCCTTGATGCCGGCGGCGTTCGCGTTGTCGACCACCTGGCCGACCGCCTCGCTGAAGCCGGAGACGACCAGCTGGCGGGGGTGGTTGACGTTCGCGATGATCGCCCCGTCGACCAGCAGGCCCTCGACCTGGTCCCGGGGCGCCATGATCGCGGCCATCGTGCCGTGGTCGCCGTCGAGTTCGGCCATGGCCTTGCCGCGGGCGGCGACGAAGCGGGCGGCGTCGGTGGCGGACAGGGCGCCGCCGGCAGCAGCCGCGGTGAACTCGCCGAGGCTGTGGCCGAGCACGACCGAGGGACGCACGCCCACCGCATCGAGCAGGGAGGTGAGCGCGAGCCCGACGGCCAGCATGGCGGGCTGGCAGTTCTCGGTCGCGGTGAGCTGCTCCTCGGCGACCGCGTCGTCGACGGACGTCCCGCGGAGCTCCGGGTAGATGAGGTGGGTCAGCGGGCAGGTCAGCTCGCCGTCCAGCGCGCCCTCGAGCGCGTCCAGGGTCTCGGCGACGACCGGGAAGCGCGTCCGGGTGTCGCGGAGCATGCCGATGCGCTGGGCGCCCTGGCCCGGGTAGAGGAAGGCGACCTTGGGGGCGTCGTCGTGGGCGACCACGCCGAGCTTGACCCCGCGGGGGACCTCGCCGGCGGCGACGGCCTGCAGCTTGTCGATGAGCTCGGTGATGGTGCTGGCGACGATGCCGGCGCGCGCGGGCTGGCGGCGGCGCCTCGCCCAGGCGCGGGCCACGCCGGCCACGGTGGCGTCGGCGTGGATGGCGACGGCGTCGGCGGTGCGGGCGCACAGCTCGCGCAGGGCGTCCTCGGTGGGAGCGGACAGCAGGACCAGCTCGGCGTCGGCGTCTTGTTGGGGGGCCCGGTTGGTCGCGGTGCTGACGCTGGCGCTCGGGGTGCGGGCGCCCGACCAGCTGCGGACCAGGATGTGGCCGTTGGTGCCGCCGAAGCCGAAGGCAGAGCAGGCGGCGACGCGATGATCAGCGGTCCAGGCCTCGGCCTCGGTGGGCACGCGGAAGGGCCGATGCTCCAGGTCCAGCTTGGGATTCGGGGCTTCATACCCGGCCATCGGCGGGATGACCCCGTGGTGCACGGCCAGGGTGGCGCGGATCATGCCCGCGATGCCGGCGGCGGACATGGTGTGGCCGATGTTCGCCTTGGCCGACCCCAGGGGGACCCGGTCCTTGACGTACTCGCCGACCGCGGCGGTGAGTCCGGCCAGCTCGGTGGGGTCGCCGACGGGGGTTCCGGTGCCGTGGGCCTCGTGGTAGCCGAGCATGGACTTCTCCATGCCCGCGTCTTCCCACGCCTGGTCGATGACCTCGGTCTGGCCGTCCTGCAGCGGGGCCATGGGGCCGTCGCCGCGGCCGTCGTTGTTGATCGCGACGCCCTCGATGACGCCGTAGATCCGGTCGCCGTCGCGGACCGCGTCCTCGAGGCGCTTGAGCAGCATGAGGCCGGCGCCGTCACCCTGGACGAAGCCATCCGCGCGGTGATCGAACGGGCGGCAGTAGCCCGAGGCGGACATGGCGCCGATCCGCGCGAACACGACGTAGTGGTCGGGGGTGATCTGGGCGTACGAGCCGCCGGCGAGGGCGGCGTCGATGGCGCCGCTGCGCAGCTGGTGCACGGCATCGTAGATGGCCATGTGGGCCGAGGCGCAGGCGGCGTCGGTCGTGTAGGCCGGGCCGTGCAGGTCCAGCTCCTGGGCGACGGCCGCGGCCGCCATGTTGCCGAGTCCTCCCGGCGCCGCGTAGGGGCGGCTGGGCACCAGGTTCTCGACCGCCTCGACGATGCTGCTGGGGTCTGCGGGCGCACGCCCGTAGGCGCCGGCGGCCATCATCATCGCCGCGATGCGGGCGCTGCCCAGGCTGCGGTACTCCTGGGCGGTGATGCCGACGTACACGCCGGTGCGACGAGGCAGCTCGTCGGCGCGGTAGCCGGCGTCCTCGATCGCCTGCAGCGCGACCTCGATGGCCATGCGCTGCTGCGGATCCATGACCTCGACCCGGCGGGGCGGCAGGCCCAGCGCCAGGGCGGGGAAGGAGCGAATGTCCTGGATGAACGCACCATGTGGCGCGTAGGTCTTATCCGTGGCCCGACGGTTGTCGGTCAGGAAGGCCTCGGCGGGCCAGCGGTTGGCGGGCACCGGGCCGAAGGCGTGCCGGCCGGCGCGCATCATGTCCCAGTAGGCGACGAGATCCCACGCACCGGCGAACCGGGCACCCATGCCGACAATGGCGATGGCACTCACGGGCAACTCCAGGAAGGCTGGGCGCCCGGGTTGCACGGCGCCCGCAGGGGGCTTGGCTCTGCGAGAGCCCTACAGGCGGCCGTTCTTGACCAGGTTGGCCAGGTCCTGGACGGTGTTGACCTTGGCCAGCTCCTCGTCCGGGAACGTCTTGCCGGTGTTGTCCTCGAGCTCGCCCACCATCTCCATGGTGGCGATGCTGTCCAGGGCGAGGTCCTCGATGGTGTCGGAGAGCTCGATCTCGTCGAACTCCTCCTTGCGCGAGGGCGCCACCTTGGTGAGGGCAACCTTGATCATCCCAAGGACCTGATCGTCGTTCATGTCGGGCTCCAGTGTCGGGGATTTCCGAAGGGGGGTCGGTCGGGGCCGCCCCAAGCGGGGGGCCGGGTAATCCGGGGTCGCCAGACGCGCCCGCACGGCGCGTCGTTGCCGGGCTCATGCCCGGTGGAGGCTCGCATCAGCCGCGCAGGGCGGCCTTGGCGCGGCTCCAGACGGACGCCGCCATGTGGCGGGCGAGGGTGATGCGGTCGGTGGCGCCCGCGTTGCGGTTGCCCTCCTTGCCCGCGGTGCCGGCCAGGTACTGGGCGCGGGTCTTGGCGCGCTGCAGCTTGCCCGACGAGGTCTTGGGCAGGGTGCCGGGCTCGAGGCACAGCACATCGGTGACGGTGAGGGACAGCTCGCGCTGCACCGCCTGGCGCACCTGCTTCTTGAGCGCGTCGTGGTCGGGGCTGCGGGTCTCGAGGGCGATGACCAGCTCCTCCGAGTGGGCCCCGGGACGGGCGAACGCGACGACGTTGCCCTTGCGCACGCCCTCGACGCTGGCCGCGGCCCACTCGACCGCCTGCGGATGCACGTTGCGGCCGTTGAGGATGATGAGGTCCTTGACCCGGCCGGTGACGTAGATCTGGCCGTTCATGACGTAGCCGAGGTCGCCGGTGTGCAGCCAGCCGCCGCGGAAGGCGCGGGCGGTGGCCTCGGGATTCTGCCAGTAGCCGGGGGTGACCGACGGGCCCTTGACGCACAGCTCGCCCTGGTGGCCATCGGCGAGGCGGTTGCCCTGCTCGTCGAGGACCGCGACCTCGTGGCCGGGGAAGGGGACCCCGCAGGCGACGTGCTCCTCGAGGGGGTTGCCGTCGGTGGGCTCGGCGACGACGCCGTCCTCCTGGAAGGTGTTCGCGTCGACCCGGCGGGTGACCATCTCCTGCTCGACCGGCTTCAGGCTGATCGCCAGCGTCGCCTCGGCCATGCCGTACGCGGGCATGAGGGCGTTGCGGGGCAGATCGCAGTGGGTGCCGAACAGCTCGGTGAAGTCCCGCATGGTCTCGGGATGGATGGGCTCGGCGCCGCAGCCGAGGACCTTGACGCAGGACAGGTCCCAGCGCGCCAGCTGGTCCGGCTTGGCCTTGCGCGAGGCGAGGGCGTAGGCGAAGTTCGGCGCGAAACTGGCGGTTCCACGGTGCTTGTGGATGGTCTCCAGCCAGATCTGCGGGCGCTTCACGAAGGAGAGGGTCGGGATGAAGACGATGGGGATGCCGTAGAGGATCGGCGCGATGACGAAGCCGATGAGCCCCATGTCGTGGTAGAGCGGCAGCCAGGACACGCCCTTGTCGCCGACCGACGGGTCGAGCTTCAGGCCGTGCTCGATGATGCCCTCGCAGTTGGCCACGAGGCAGCGGTGGGGGACCATGACGCCCTTGGGATCGGACGTCGAGCCGCTGGTGTACTGCAGGAACGCGACGTCGTCCGGAGTGATCTCCGGGTAGTCCGGCGTGCCCACGCCCTTGGCCAGGTCCTCGGCCTTGATGAGCTTCTCCACGCTGTCGACCCGGTCCACCTGGGACCACAGGATGTTCTGCAGCGAGGAGGACGCGACCAGGATCTTCGCGCTGGCCGACTCGAGCACCTTGGCGGTGCGATCGGCGTAGGCGTCGAGGTTGCCGAGCGACAGCGGCGGGTAGAGCGGCACGGGCACGACGCCGACGCGGAACATGGCGAAGAAGGTCAGGACGAAGTCCTCGGGCTCCACCACGATGAGGCCGGCACGGTCGCCCTTCTTGAGGCCGAGCGCTTGCAGGGCGGCGGCGCGGCGGGCGGTCGCCTCGGCCATGTCGGGGAAGGAGTAGAAGCGCTCGTTGCCCTTGAGGTCCAGGAAGGTGTAGCCGAGGTCCGGCCAGTCGATGCCAACGTTGGCGACAGCTTCAGCGAGAGTGGCAAAGCGCGACATACAGCGATCTCCCTGGGTTGGGTACGAGCGGGCGCCGGGGCGTTCGGAGCGGGTTCCGAGGCGAGGAGGGGACGGCGCGAGGCAGGTGCGAGGACGTGGCGGAGGGGTAGCAGGGCGGTGCAAGGGGAGGCGCGGTTCTAGGTCGGGCGCTCCCCCATCGCAACCTTTGGCACGGCAAAAGCGGAGGATCGAGGCGCAAGCTGGATGGGTGGATCCGACTGACCGGTCGGAATGTGGGCTGGGGTTGTTGGTCCTTGGTTCTTGGTTCCTGGTCTTTGGTTCTTGGTCTTTGGTTCTTGGTCTTCGGTTGTTGGGGATTGGGGCGGCTCGACCTCGTGGCGAGCGATCCTTCGCCTGGAGGCCGCCCCCCCTGAACCTCTCTCCTGGGGGTCGGAGTTGAAGCGCGAGTCTGCGTCAGTCGGACTTCAGCGTGCCCAGCTCCAGGCAGGCGCGGCGGGCCCGGTCCACCTCGCGCAGGCGCCGCTCGATGGCCTCGGGGGAGTAGTCGATCTTTGCGCGCAGACGCCGGCCCGGGCGCAGGTCGGTCGCGTCGGCTGCCTCGCGCAGGCGCCGCTCGACGGCCTCGGGGGAGTAGTCCACGGGCACGTCAGCGATCCTGGTCGGTGAGGCGGGCGATGTCGGCCAGGTCCTGGGGGCGGCCGGCGGCGACCTTCATGCGGATGAGCCCGTCCCGGTCGAGCACCCACAGCTCGCGGCCGCGCAGCTCCAGCGCCTCGCGCCCGTCGAAGATGTCCTCCAGGTCGGGGCCGACCACGATGAGGTCCAGGGTGACCGCGACCTCGCCGTCGATGCGGGTGACCCGGTGGATGTGCATGCCGTCGGGGAACTTCATGGGGCGGGCGGCGAAGCGGAACCCGGCGTCCTTCGCGACTTCGAGCGCGCGGGCAACGGCATCGGCGGGCACGAGGAGATCGAGGTCCGTCGTGGCGCGGGGAGCGCCGTGCACGGCCACCGCGAGCCCACCGCAGAGCGCGTAGGGAACGCCCTCATCGTGGAAGGCGGCGGTCACCCGGATGAGCTCGTCGAGCAGGTCCATGGGGTCGCGTAATCCCGGCACGTCGCTCAACCCACCTTCTTGACGTCAGCAGGCGTGTTCCCGTGGCGCGCGGTGGCCTCGCCGCGGAAGGGCTTGCCCGCGCACGGGGTGCCCTCGGGTAGCGTGACGACCCAGCGATCATCCCGTAGCCGCACGGCCTCCCCACCCAGGAAGCTGGCCCGGCGACTCCACGCCCGAAACAGCTGGTGCCGCGCATCGAGCGCGGCCTCCTCGGTCCCATAGGGCCCATGATTCCTCCGCTCCTCACCCTCCACGGCGAACCACCACCGGCCATAGGCGAGGTACGGCCGGCACGCCTCGAACAACCACGACGGCATCACGACTCCCACTGAACGCATGTGCAGTATAGTCGGCGTGGCTGACGCGGTCCTGGAGGATGCTGCGGGTCTGGGAGCGGTCTCGCGGGAAGGCAGGTTGCCGGGGATAGGCGGAGAGATCCGCTGGCGGGAGTCGCGTTGCTTCGACCAAGGGAGCGGAAGGGCGGTCTCTGGTCGCTGGTCTCTGGGGCCCGCTCCGAGCGGGGGCACGAGTCGCGGAGTTCGTGACTCCGCGCGCCCTGACACGAACACCTCCAATTGCCGGTGACGCTGTGCCTGCGAGAATCGCGACGAAACTCCGCCTCCACCACCCCCTACGAGCAGAGGCCCCAGAGACCAGCGACCAGAGACCGACCC
>MDTC01064241.1_pt1 | contig 18320 bp, 11 predicted proteins | sample 811181 | NCBI WGS metagenome assembly MDTC01 (sample SAMN05326644, study PRJNA326480) | marine metagenome | isolation source: seawater | place: Pacific Ocean: North | collected 2011
CGGGCAGGTGTTGATGCGTTGTGCGCGTTTGTTCAATGAGAGAGGGATAGCGCGTGTACGAGAGCTGAAGGGGTTTGAATCGATCAGGCCAGCGCATCTGGCGCTTTTTCCATACATCGATTTTGACGGGACGCGATTAACGGAGCTTGCGCGTCGAATGGAGATCTCAAAGCAGGCGGTCAGTCAGGTCATTGCTGAGTTGGAGTCGTTTGGGGTTGTTGAGAGAATCCCTGATCCCCGTGATGGGAGAGCGAGGTTGATACGTTTTTCGAAGAGTGGGAGAGAGGGGATGAAAGATGGGTTGATAACATTAAAGCAGATTGAGGAAGAGATCGCAGCGTCGATGGGGCAGGATTCGATGGAGACGCTTCATACGTTGTTGCTGTCGATGTTGGATTGGCTGGAGAGTAAAAAATACGGATGAAATGTTATGTAAACCATGCTTTGTTTCTTTCAAAGAATCATTGAACGTAAAGCTCCATTAAGTCGTCGTACGAAGGACGATATATCCTTTCATGAGGTGAAATCAAGGTGGATGATTGCAAGTGAAGACGCAAAAAAACCCAAGGAAGAGGAAAGAACCCCCTCAGTCCGACCTGCGGTCGTCCAGCTCCCCCTACTGTTCAACTTCGTTGGCAAGGGGAGCGATGCAAAACCCCATCAGTCCGACCTGCGGTCGTCCAGCTCCCCCTACGCGACTTGCGCTTTGCTCCTGTCGGCAAGGGGAGCGCGAGATATCGCGATATAAACGAAAAACACGTGTATATCGGATGAATGTCTGTAGGGGCGGGCCTTGTGTCCGACCTCAACCGTCGCGTATGTCGGGTAATAGTTCCCTCCTCTCGAAAGGCTTGAGAGGAGGGAAGAGCCGGAGGCTCAAGGTGGAGAGTTTGTTGAGGCATATGTTGCAAAGCGCACAAAGCAAATCAGCTATGAAGAGAAGCCTCTCCAAGAAGAGCATTGTAGGTGGTAAAGCCCCAACCCCGCAGGGGTTCAACCGGGGTCCAGCGGCCGCCCGCTGGTGCAACGTCTGCCGGAACAGATTTCATGTTGGATGATGCAAAAGAGGAGCGTTTGATGAAGTTGTACGAGTATGTTGGTCCCGAACACCTCCGGGAATTGGCGCACTATGAGTGTTCCAAGTGCGCTGTGCGTTCGCCTGAGGATTTATTGGCGTGGTCTAGTGATACATTGCAACGATGGGAGCGCGGTCACAGTCTCACAGTGACCTTTGTGATCGATAGGGAAGGTTGCTTGTGGGTCTCGGATCGCCACAGTGAGCATGTCGCTTGTGCTGCTGGAGAACCTGTTCTCTCTGCCGGTGAGATGACATTTTACAAAGACAAACAGTCTGTCGAGGTGGAGATGGTGAGCAATCAATCTACAGGCTACTGTCCTGAACCATCTTCATGGCCGGCTGTTTCATCTGCACTTGAGCGCGCTGGGTTTGAAGCTCCTGTGGGCTTTTCGTATTCATTCACATTCCGTCGGTGTCCAGAGTGCGATAGTATCAATCTCGTAAAAGAAGAGCAGTTTGTGTGTGCTGTGTGTCGGGGGACGCTTCCTCAAGAGTGGAATGTCTCGACCCGTTATCCTCAAGATTCGTAAACAAATCTGTTGTATCCGTGGATTCTATTGTTGGTTCTGGAGGGGGTTCTTCTTGCGTCCATCTGGTAAACGTCACTCTTTGCGGTGATTGGCGTTTACTGTAAGCCGTTTAGCGTCTTAACAACCTCGAAGACATCACCTATATCGTAATAGTCGACTGTGACAAAGTTGGGGAGTTGCCCACTTTGTTGTTGGCATTCTTGCGCTCGTTTGATGAAAAAGGGGTTACTGTTGGCCTCTTTGCTGAGTTCTTTTGAGGGGAACAATTTGCTGACAAAGTGATTGAGGATAAAGAGTTTATTCTCTGGACTATCACCTCTATTCTTCTTACAGTTCAGTTCTTGTGTGCTTTCGGCTTTCCAGTGTGTCTCCCAGGCGTACTTCCATACATCATGAAGCCAAGGGGCCTTACCACCTTCTTTGTCAGTGAAGACGACCAGGCGTTTGTTTGTACGGATCAACTCTCGCAACGTTGGCCACGGTGCATTGGTGGCCTGTGTGTGGGTGTATGTGAGCGTCTTTGCGTCTTCGAAAGCCTGCTTGAGCGCGTCAAAGGGGGCATAATTCTCGAAGATAATCGTGATGACCTCGTGTGGGTGGGTGTCCAAAAATTGTTTGATGCGTGTCAGGCCTTCTGTGAGGAGGAGGTTGCCGAGGGCGCAAAACTCGCTGTTCGCGCCATGACAGAGATATGGTTTGTCTTTCCACATGTGTACATCCAACATCAACCCCCTGATCCCATCTTCGAGTTGTTTGGTGATGCCGAATTGTTGGTTGGGTGCCTGCCAATTTTCTTCACGTGCGCTCATGGCGTTGTGTGTCGTCGCGTAGGCTACATCGTTGTATGCCCGATCACACAAGAGAGCGGCACCATTGCACATCAACTCCTTTTCGACGACAGGTGCTTTTTCGGTGGCTGCGTCGGATGTGTTGGTCGGCTCCGTTGTCGAGAGTTGTGAGGTGCATCCTTGTATGCACACAAAGCAAAGAACGAGCAATGCGCCCTTGATGCGGGTGGATCGTTTGATGTGTTGCATGAGCTTTTCCCTGTGCATTTGTGTTGGGTTTGTCCGTTCTGTTGAGGATACAGGGCATGTGGGTTGATGTGCAAGCTGCCTGTTGTGTGGGAGGTCTCTTTATTTTTTGTTTGCGCGGTAGGTGTTGAGCTCTCGTTGGGCTCGTGAGAGAAGGGGAGATTTGTGGTGTTTGTAGCATGCCAGTCGCGATTGAAGGATCGCTTCTGTCCACAGCACGTGGGGTTCAAAGGGCTTGAAGGCAGAGACACAGTGCTGCAAAAAACCTATATGATTGGCGAGGCTCAAGCGCGCGAGACTACGTCCGAGGTCGAGGATGCGAACAGCAAAGGGCGTTTTGAGTGTTTCAAAGAGGTTCTTCGCGTGTGCTTTGCTTTGATTTGCAACCCAAAAAGAGAGCGGGAGAGCCTGTTCCATGAGCGCAACAGAGAACCATGGGTTGGTCTGTGCCTCTTTGAAGGCTTCATGAAGGAGCTTCGCAACCTTTTCTGCAGGTTGTTTATCGAGCGCGTGTTGGAGTGCCTTCGAGAGTTTATAGTCTATGGGGTAAACGGACTTGATTTGTTCAAGGTATGAGGAGGCTGCTGGGTTTTTTTGCATCACAGTGACATGGGCGAGCATGAGCAGATCACCGTAAGGGAGGGGAGAATCCTTTTTGAGATCCCAGACCTTGAGGACACGTGAGTATTGCTTTTTTTGGTAGAGGTTGCGGGCGAGTTGCCTACGTGCACTGTCCTTTGCGCTGTACGGTTGGATGGGGATAAGCGCTGAGGCGATGATTGTACGGCTACTTCTCAACTCGATGACTTTTTGCCAATTAAGCGTTCCATTGTGGGTGTGTGGTTTTGCGGCACCTATGTTGTGTGCGCGTTTGCGCAGCTTACTCACTTCGATGTGGACATTTTGACCGACGTTTTTGGAGAAGTCGAACTCCACAAATGGAGCATCATCAGTATTGAGCTGCCCATGGTTTTGTTTCACAATATCGCGAATGATGTCGAAAGAACCAACATAACCAGTGAACAGACCATGAACGCCCTTGACGCCCCATATATCGCGTAGAGCTTGTTGATAGATGGGGAGCTGGAGTCTTTTGCGAAGTTTTTTGAGGTCGTGTGTCCAGCGTTTTCGACCAGAGACCATGAGGAGGTCGGCGCGTTGTTCTGACTCCCAAAGTTCAGTGGCTGGAAAGACTGACTGTAATGTTTTGCTGACGGAGCCGAGGACTTTGGGAGAGGCTTCGTACATTTGTAACCATTGGGCGAACAATCCGTTTGGTTTGAGCTTGCCGATGACTGCCTCATAAAACTCTTTCGAGAAGAGGCTTGAAATACCAGCTCTGTAAGGGTTTGAGGGTTGCGAGACGATGATGTCGTATGTTCGTTTTGTCGTGAGCAAGAGCTCTCTTGCGTCGCCGATGATGACATTGACTTTGGGGTTGTTGAGAGCATCTTGGTTGACCGCAGCACATCGTTTGGCGAACGCGACCACTTCAGACTCAAGCTCCAGTACGTCGACCCGTTCGACACGAGGGTCTTTGGCGATCCATCCGGCAGTTGTGCCAGTGCCGAGTCCGACGATCAGGACGTGTTTTGGGTTGGAGTGAAGTGCGCCGGGAAACAGGCTGAGAAAGACGCCTGTAGAAGCATCCGTTCGAGCATTTCCGTCTGACTTTCCATTGACATAGAGCGATATGCCGTTGGTCCTGTTAAGACCAATGCTGCTCTCAAGGCCTTCTTTTTCCCACAAGGTGGACCAGCGGATCTCTTGAAATTGCTTTCGCAAATTGTTGGCGTCTTTTGCCGTCGCGAGTTTTGAGCGTCCTGCGCCGATCGTCGAATGTCTCCAGGCCGCAGATGGACCTGTTGATGTCGTCATCCAGATCGTCGAGAGTCCAAGGACGAGGAGGAGCCCGGAGGTCAGTGTTGGGGTTGAGGTGCGTAAGTGCATGACAAAGGCGAGGCTTGCGAGGAGCAGCAAGAAGACCGCGAGCCAACGCCAGACTCCTGTCGCTGTAAACAGTGGGATCAGCCAAAAACCCCCAAGCAGGGAGCCAAGGATTGAACCAAATGTGTTGGAGGCGTAGATTCTACCGACCTCCTGACCCACTTCTTCTTCTCCTGGACCGAGAAGCGCGATCAGGAGCGGGAATTGATAGCCAGCAAGCAGGGAGGCTGGAAACACAACAAGTAGACTCATCAAAAGCCATGAGGTGACGAGTGTGAAGAAGCTGCTCGCTCCCCAAGCCCTCATGATCGCAGCGAAGTAGGCGAGTTGGTCGCCTGCGGCGAAGGGGATGATCAAGAAGAAGGACTCCAGCGCACAGGTGAGCGCAAAGTGCTGCAGTGTCGGGCGCTTCTTTTGTGCCCCCATCGCATAGATCAATCCTCCCAGCCCAACGCCTAGCAGCGCGACGATCAAGATCGTACCGAAGGTGTAAGACGAGCCGCCCAACAGGGGGGAGAGCATCCTGTACCAGACAAGCTCCATCAAAAAGAACGCAAAACCTACGGTCATCGCGGAAAATGCTAGAAACGCGAAGGGGCCTTTTTCACGCGATGTGTTGTCTGTTTCGGAGGGCGGGGGGTTGTCTGTTTCGGAGGAGGGGGTCTCTGTTGTGCTTTTTACGTGGACTTGGAAGAGCCGCAATGCCGCGAAGAAGATCAAGAAGTTTAGCCCACAGGCGAACCACAAAGTCATCCGAATGCCCATCCATTCGAGGAAGAAGAATGTGGTCATAAAGGCACCAAGGACCGCGCCGATGGTGTTGGTTCCGTAAATCAAACCGAGATGTCTACGACTCAGATCTTCACGTTGCTCTGCGGCTTTGACTGCGGCAGGCAGCGTCCCACCCATCAAAACAGTCGGGATGCCCAAGACGAAGGCCGACAATCCAAGACGCAACAAGGTCCCACCTGTCGAACCCAAGAGGGCCTCTCCACCGAGAGCCAAGTAGATGCTTCGGACGGCGACGAGGAGGAATGGGCTGATCGCTGCCGCGAGTGTGACCCCAAGTTCGAGATGTGCATACAATTTCAGTGGGGTTTTGGATGCGTCAGCGCGATGACCAAAGAGCCACGCGCCGAGGCCCAGGCCGCCCATAAAGATTGCGAGAACAGCAGAGGAAGCAGAGGTACTTGAACCAAACACCAAACGCAAAATTCTCAACCAGGTCATCTGGTAGATCAGCGCGCAAAAGCCCGAGCCAAACAACAACAGTGAGATCTTTTGGGAGTAACGCATTGAGGTCCTTCGTTCTTTTTGAAAGTGATGGATGGGGAGTTGCTCTTGCAACGACGGGGGGAGTATAGCGGGACTTACGTGCAAATACCAGACGTATTGTCGAGGGAAGAGGTGTGTTGGGGGATGGCGAAGGTGATTCTTCTTTTGTGTGCTTTTTGAAGCTCGACTTCCAAGCTCCAGCAACGATCTTCACGAAGGGTTCTTTTTCGGTCGCTTTCTGGCGCTTTCGGCGGTCTCAGGTGGTGGAGTGTGTTGTCTTGTTCGTTGTGGCTTGTTTGGCCTGTCGAATCATGTCTTCTGAGACGTTTGTGAGGTGCTGTTTTGCGACTGGAAGCGGATTGGTGAGCAAATTGGGCGCGGACTCTTGGGCTGTTTGTTCTGAGGCGATGGTTTTTGCGACGACGTGTTGGGGTGGTTCACGAACATCCCACACGATGCCAACAAAGGAGAGCATCTTGATGATGTAATAAGAGATGTCGATCTCCCACCAAAAGAACCCTTGTCTTGCGGAGGATTGGTAGTAGTGATGGTTGTTATGCCATCCTTCGCCAAGTGTGATAAGCGCGAGGAGCCAGTGGTTTTTACTGTCATCCTTGGTCTTGTATCTCACGCTTCCGATGACGTGCGCGAGTGAGTTGATGGTAAATGTACCGTGCCACAACAGGACCGTGCTCCAGATGAAACCTACGACGAGTCCACTCCAACCAAAGAACCACCAGACCGCGATGCCGAGCAGCGTAATGGGGAGCGACTGCATCTTGTTGAGCCAAACAAGCTCGGGATACTTGGTCAGATCTTTGATCTTATTGAAGTTTGTATCCATCCACTTGTCCGACATAATCCAGCCGACATGGGACCAATAAAATCCTTGCTGTCTTGGTGAGTGGACGTCGTCTTCTTGGTCGGAGTGTTTATGATGATGACGGTGATGTGCGGCCCACCACAAGCAGCCTTTTTGTCCGGATGTCATCGCAAGCCAACCCAAGAGGAATTGAAAGACCCGGCTCGTCTTGAAGCTACGGTGGGAAAAGTAGCGGTGGTATCCTGCGGTCACGCCAAACATTCTAATGAAGTACAGCGCAAAACAGAGGAGCAGGTCTTGGAGGTGTACACCTGTAAAGATAGCGGCAAAGCACAGAAAGTGCAGCGCGATAAAGGCTCCACTGCGTATCGCTGAGCCTGTTGTTGATTGTGTTATTGTGTTCTCCATATTGTGTCTCCCTATATTGGATGTATGTTTATAGTATATTGTTTTTATTGATAAATTGTTGTAACAGTTTAGTCACTGTCAGGTCATTGTTTGGTCATCAAAACGTCATGAACACGTCATCGAAACGTCATGGTCATGTCATCTCAGTGTGAAGGATTTGAATTTGCTATAGGTTTGTCTTTGTGTGGACCCGACTCGTATGGAGGGTGTAGGTCGATGTGGAGAATGCATCCAGGCCAGAGGTTGCCAAGTAAAGGGCTTGTCTTGACTCTTTTGTGGCGTCGTACTATTGTGCAGGGTACAGAGCCACTGAGTGTTTGCGTGGTGTGTTGATGTGTGAATGGACCGTTTTGAGCGCGTATTTGCTTGAGGTTGAAGACCCTGGAAAGGATTGGATGGGACGATGGCAGAGAGCGAAAAGTCAAAGAAAGACTCGCCAGCAAAGACGCTCGCGGATCCTCGTGTTTCTGATGAAGTCAGAAGACGTTTAGAGCAAAACCAACATACACCACCTCCTCCATCGACTTTAGAGCAAGCCAATCCTTTTGCGCAGGACAATGCATCCCCATTTGCGAGACGTCCAAATCCGAGAGGGATGAAGACACTGTACACAGGTGAGCGTCCTTTCCCTGAGGAGCTTCCCCTTGAGATGGAAGACGGTGACGATTGGGACGATGAGGACGATACTGTTTTTTCAGGTCAGGCTTCACAAGGTTATCAGACCGCCCCTACAAGAGATGTCACCCCCAAAAAATCGACGCCACCTGTGCATCGGCTTCAAATGGAAGCGCCAAGAGGCCATACATTAGAGCCTGTGGCTTTTCGTCCTGACAACAGTGCTTGGGAAGACCCCTTTGGAGATGATGACGATGACACCGTGTTTAATGGTCCCCAAGTTTCACAAACACCAGTGAATGCCTTTACACCCCCACCAGCCTCCAAGCCTGCGATATCGCCAAACCGCCCATTTGTTCCTCCACAAGATCCTTTTATTGGTCGATTGCTCGGAAACTTTAAAATTTTGGAGAAGATCGGTGAGGGAGGATTTGGTGCGGTGTACAAAGCCGAGCAAGTCCACTTGCAACAGTTCTTCGCCGTAAAATTGCTTCGAACGATGAACGCGAACGCTGAAACGATTGAACGCTTTAAGAGAGAGGCGAAGGCGCTCGCGAAGATTCGACATGAGAACGTCGTACAACTTGCTGACTTTGGTTTGCTTCCAGACAGTGGGTTTTATCTCGTGATGGAATACGCTGAAGGGAAGACCCTCAAGGAACTTCTCGCGAGCCAACAAAAACTGCCTCTTGCACGTATCCTTCCCATCATCGAACAAGTCTGTTCAGTCTTGGAGTACGTTCACCAGCTTGGGATCTGTCACAGAGATTTAAAGCCGGACAACATTCTTCTTGTCTCCGAAGAGAACCGCTCAGAGCAGGTCAAAGTGATCGATTTTGGGATTGCCGCAGTGGATGAAGAAGAAAGCGAGCTGACCGCACAAGACACTTATCTAGGAAGTCCACTCTACATGGCGCCTGAACAGGGGCGCGACGAAGAGCTCGACGCGCGCTCCGATCTTTACTCTCTTGGCGTCGTTTTGTTCGAGATGTTGACAGGAAGGCCCCCCTTTGAAGGGGAGGCGTTACACGTGTTGCTGTCCAAACATCTCTTCTCCGACCCTCCCAAGCTCGCTGAGATCGCATCTGATGTCCATTGGGGGCGGATGATGGAGGCTTTTGTGCAGCGAGCGTTGTCCAAAAAGCGCGAGCAGCGGCCTCAAAGTGCAAAGCAATTTTGGGAGGAGTTCCAACGCGCAGTGCAAGCACAACAACGCGCGAGAGAGCTCCCAACGATCTCTGACGCTGATCGAATGCAATTTACACCACCCGCCAATATCTCCACACACATTCATACGCCACCTTCCTCTTTTGCGACGCCTGTGCTACGGGATACTGTCCACGCTGGTAAGCTCTCTGCAGAGTCTTCAGGGATGCTTTTTCCTCATGAACGAGACGCGCTCACAAACGATTCACTTCCCTCTCCGTCCAAAAAAGGGACAAATATTTGGTTGATCCTGTTTGTCTTTTTCTTTTTGGCATCTGTAGGGATTTTGGCCAAAATCCTCTTCTTCTAACGCACAAGTCATCTTTTGTTTACGTTGGTATATGCACTTACAGGTTTTTTGCTATGTTTCGCCGCATTTTTCACGCACTCCTTTTCCTGCTCGTGGCAGCTTTACTGACAGGGAAGGTCTTGGTGAAAGATGTCCACGCACAACGTAGCCTACATATGTCGGGGAACTTCGAATGTCTTGGGAAGCGTGGAGTGATCTGGCTCAAAAAAACCTTGGTCGCAAAGGGATATACCATCTCACCACGTGCAAAACGCGATCATATCTTTATCCAATTTGAGAACGCATGTCAGGTCGTCTTTCGCTGGCAAAAAAAACACAGAGCTTACACCATCCGGAAAGACGATGATTTTGATGTTCGAGGGCGTTCTGTCGTCGTGTTTTTGGAGATCTTCTTGGAGACCAGTTTGCTCCAAAACGAAGATATGTTGCTCGATCCCAAGACGTCACGTCCTGCTCTTGTCACACAACGTGTTGGTAACAAAGCACCCAAAAAGACGATTCTTCCTCCAAAAAGAAGACCAGCCGAGCGACCTCGTAGAAGGTTAAAGCCAAACGACGAGCGCAAGAACGTTGTCAGGAAACTTCCACCCAAAAGAAAGGTCTTGAGGACGAGCCCACCAAAGAAGCGAGTTTTGGTGAGGAAGAGACCTGTAAGCAGATCCAAAGCCAATCCACCCAGACGTACACTCGCTGTGGTGAGAGTCAAACCTCCTGCCCGCCGAAATGTTGTGAGAACAATCCCTGTAAAGCGTGTTGCTGGTACACCTGTTCGAAAAGTTGTTGTGAGGACGATCCCTCCAAGGCGTAAGGCTGTCGTAAGGACGGTGCCTCCGAAACGAAAAGTTGCTACGAGAACGGTGCCTCCGAGGCGGAAAGTTGCTACGAGAACGGTGCCTCCGAAGCGGAAAGTTGTCGTTGCGAACCCTCCAAGGCGGAAAGTTGTTGCAAGGGTGATACCTTCGAAGCGTAGAGAAGTTGTCGTGAGGAGGATTCCGCCCAAGCGTTCTATTTCTCGTAAGGTTGCGTTGGCTGGTGGGATCAAGAAGTCGGTGGCACCACAAGGGGAAGGCTGGAGGTTTGCATTAAGCGCGGCGATGTCTTCGGCGCTGCGAGGAGATTTTGGCGTTCCATTTGGTGGTTTGTTACAGCTTGATGCGCGACTGGAGTCGTTTTCTTTGGGTGTGTCAGTCTCCTTTCAACAACAATTTCTGCTCGAACAATCCGATGTAAGTGTTTTGACACCTGCTCTGATCGCTCGATGGGAATTTTCTCAGGGAGCGTTTTTTGCCCGTCTAGGCGCTGGCGTTGTCGCAGAGTGTTTGTGGGTGACGAATCAACAGGCGCTTGTTTTTGCATATCGTTTAGGCGTTCGCGGCGAACTTTCTCTTGGTTTTTCGTTGACCAAGCAGCTTGAGCTGTACGTTGGATTGGCCTACCACCAATTCTTCACGAAGGATCAATTCCAACGACAGGGGAGCGATTTCTTTAACGTGAACCCCTGGCAACTTCATGGATTTATTGGACTTACATATCGTTTTTGAAAAAAAGTTGAAGAAATTGTTTTCTTTGGGTGACAGACACATATCACATGCTTGTTGTGTTTTGGCACAGTGATCTACAGGTATTCGCGACGTTGTGTTGTGTTGCCTACCCTACGAAGCCGGAGAGTGAGTTTATGGGCGAACATGATGCTTCCACCCCCACTCAGGAAGTTGACTATCACAGGAAGTTTCAATCTATTCATCCTGTGATATCGGAAGAAGAAGAGTCGGCGATCCTCCAGCGTACTCATGAGCGCTTGAAAAGAGAGCATTTTTCGAACTCTCACAGAGCGACGTTCTCGATGCGTTTTGCTGTCGCTGCGGTCGCTTTGTGTGTGTTCATTGGAGGGATCGGTTATCGCTTGTGGAGTCCTTCGGGGCCATCACTGCAAGCCACAGGTGGATGGGCATCGCTTCAGCCCTCTATGAAGCAGGGGGTCACCAAAAAGAAAGACTTCTCTCTTGAAGCAGGGAAAACCGGGACGATCGCCCGAAAAGGTCTTTGGTCTCTACGAGCCTCTGGCAATACCCACTTTACAATGTTTCCATCTCCCTCAAAGCGCAAAGAGCAGACATTTGAGTTGAAGAGAGGATTTGTCAAGCTCGCGGTCAAGCCCAACTCTATGAAGCGATTTGAGGTCCGTCACAAGGATCTCCGCGTTGTCGTAAGAGGCACAAAATTCACCGTCGAGAAAGAAGTGGATTGGATGAGGGTGGAGGTCCAACGTGGAAAGGTCTCCGTGTTTGTCAAAGGGAAGGAGATGTTCCTCTCCAAAAGACAAGGCGCGCGGTTCTCTTTGTCCGATCATCGTTACGAACGTTACTCCTTGCCACCAGAGGAGGAGCAGTCTCCTGAGAAGAGATTGCGGTGGTTACAATTGCGTGAGCCGTCTGTTTTTTATCGTTTCGTGATGGATCTTTCACAGAGCCAGCGATATCCGTTGAAGAAACGTGCCCAATGGTTGGATTTCTTCGTCGCGAAGGTTGAGGGACACACTCGCTGGAAACTCGTCGCGTTGCGAGCGCTTGCGGATATGAAACTTGGTGGTCGCAGCGAGCTTGCGCTGCTTAACGCTGCACGTCTTTGTTACCGAACGTTCCAAAATAAACACAAGGCTTCTTGTGCATCTTACTTCCAACAGTACGTCGAGCGTTATCCAAGTGGAAAGTTCTTTGGTTTTGCTTTGTATCGCCTGTCTGTTTTGCGATTTTCGGAGTCTAGACCACGTAGCCAGCGCGCGCTTTCTTTGTTGCAAAGGTGTCGAAAAAGCTGTAAGGTTATACCATTCATGAAACGTGCTGGTCGCTTACTTGCGAGGGCTGTCCTGGAAAAAGGTGGTTCGTGCCAAAAGGCCAAAAAAGAACTTCTTTCGACGGATAAGCGTGGTATTCGCTGGCTGCGAAAGTACGGTTGCTCGTCCCCATAGTGTATTTGGGCGCGTGATGGAGCCTGTGTTGAATGTTGTGTTTGCGAATCAACATATCTGGTGTTTGGTGTTGGAGGGGGATGTGTGAGAGATGATATCTTGGTCGACAGGCTCAAGGAGCGAGACCCAAGAGCATTCGATGAATTCTACCAAGAGTTTTCCCCCAAACTTCTGCGACGTTTGATGCGATTGACGGGAGACGCACATGTTGCAGAAGATTGCCTTCAACAAGTGTTCTCAGAGATGTTTCGTTGTCTGCCAAGTTACCGTGGAGAAGGGGAGTTTGCTGCGTGGGTGAACCGCATCGCGACAAATGTCGCCATGAACACATTCCGTAAACAAACGCGCATCCGGGATTTTTGGGAGCGCACCACACCCGAAGAGGTCTACGAGCGACAAAGCGCACCCCCACTCCCTGATGAGCTCTTCTCGCAGGAGGAGACCAAAGCGCTCGTCGCGCAGTCTTTAAAAAAGCTAAGTTCGCGAAAGCGTATGGCTATATTGCTGGTCGACCTCGAAGGCCACTCTCTCGAAGAGGCCGCAAGTCAACTCGGTGTGCCTCCTGGGACTGTGGCGTCGCGATTGTACCACGCAAGGAATGACCTTAAAGCAATGATCTCCAGGGAGCTTGCACGTCGTGATAGTTCTTTTGAAGACCTTATGTCAAAGTCGTGATGATTGGGGGGAGTATGCCTTATTTGAGAGCGTTGATCTGCTTGTCTTTGGGTGTGCTTCTGGTGAACTGTGGAACACGTACATTTGAGTTTGACAAGCAATGGGAAGAGCGACGCATCGCCGAGCAGGGAAAGGTTGAAAAGAACGTCGGTGACGGTGGTGTGATCCGCGAAGAAGGTGTGATTCGCGAAGAAGGTCTTTTGGACACCTCAGCATGTCGCTCTGCAAACGCGGCGCAGCTCTCTTTTGTGAAGGAGTTGTTGCCCAATGAGCCTTCTTTGTTACGAGGAAATGTGCCTGGGTGGGGAGGGAAAACATACAGCGTGCGTGTCCCTGATGGGTGGACTGGAAGCCCAATGCAGGGAGCGATCTCAAAAAACGGGACCTTCGCGCTGATGTTGCACCGAAACAAACTCTCTTTGGAGGTAGGGGATCAAGTCCATGTCTTCGCTGGTGGCGAATGTCTGACGATCATCCCCCCTGTTGCCAGTGAAAGAACTGGTCGCAACATCAAAATCGACGATCTCTCTGTTCATCTGTGTACACCAGGACAGACCACATCTTTACAGCTTTCACTGAAAGGAAAACCCTCAAATACAACGGTGTATGGCTACTCTAGCGAGCCCTCTTTGTTCTCTGTCGAGAATGTTGGGGTCCTTAATACATCCGGACAACCAACGCTTCAATTGGATGTGGCCTGTCACGCTAGTGGAGAGGGGGTCATCTTGTTGGGTGGTGTCGATCTACTTCCTATCACTGTGCCTATTCAAATCTTACCGTAAATCAACACTTTGTGTTCTCCCTCCGTGTTTTTTCAAAAAAAAATGAAAAATGAACCACTGCCCACGACAAAAGATTACGTGGCTGAGTCTTCTGTGCGAGCTGCACTTATGATTTTCGGATAGAAGCCATTTTTGGACACCCCAACCAGCAGCCACCTCTATTTAGGTATGACCTGTTCTGCAGGAGCGGATAGATGGAACAGATAGGAAACATTAGGGCAAGACGCCATATGGAGGTCTCATGATACGTGTCTCTTTCAACTCGCCGGGTCTTTTTCTGTGCAGTATGTTGTGGGCAGTCTTTTTATTTGCTGGTTACCCACAGCTCGCAGACGCACAGTGTACAAGCGATCAAAAGCCTGATGTGTTGTTGCTTCTCGATCAATCAGGAAGTGTCAACAACGACAAAGTGTGGGATACCTCCGTATGTAACGTCGTCAATTCTTTCCAAGGTAAACTGCGTTTTGGGTTGATGACCTTTTCAAAGACCGCCACCTTGCAATTTGGAATCGCGGACAACAACGCAACCAACATCTGTAACTATCTAAACGGTAACAAACCGAGCGGTCCGGCTGATTACCATGCCGCGTTTGTCTCCGCTGAGGCCTATCTCAAGACATTTATCGCCACTGATCCTGTCAAAGGACGCCCTCGATACATCGTCTTGATGTCCGACAAGGAACACAACGGACAGGACCCAGCGCCCATCATTACTCGTTTAAACACGCCGGGACTTTCGATTGGTGGACTTGTTTATAACGTGAAAACCTTCGCTGTTGGTTTTGGTGGACAGGGGAGCCTTCCCAAGTTGGACCCCTACGCGATCGCCGGAGGGACGACCAAGGCCTATATCGCTTCGACACAATCTGGACTGGAGCAAGCCCTCACGACAGTTGTCGATCTTGCTACAAAAGAAGTCTGCGATGGTCTCGACAACGACTGTAATGGACAGGTTGATGATAACGTAACACCTCAAGCGTGTACCACATCATGTGGTACAGGGACGCAGACCTGTTCTGGTGCAAAGTGGGGCGCTTGCAACGTGACCAACCCCTCAACCCCCGAAGTTTGCAATAACAAAGATGATGACTGTGATGGTCAAATCGATGATAACTTGACCCGTTCGTGTTACTCCGGTCCTACAGGGACGCGGTCTGTCGGTCTTTGTAAACCCGGCACACAGACATGTTCTGCCGGACAGTGGGGGGCATGTACTGGTGAAGTTCTTCCTGCCACCGAGCAATGTGACAACGCTGATAACAACTGCGATGGAAAAATCGACGAGACTTACACAGACTTGGGACAGGCTTGTCAGGTTGGCGTAGGTATCTGCCAACGAGCCGGTACAAAGGTCTGTAATGCTGCAAAAAGTGGGACTGTGTGTTCTGTTGTCGCTGGTACACCGGCGAGCAAAGAGACCTGTGGAAACGGTCTCGATGATGATTGCAACGGAAAGATCGATGATGGATGTACCCAGCCTTCTTGTCAGGCTGGTCAGACCAAGCCATGTTATGCCGGACCAGCTGGGACAGCAGGAAGAGGGCTCTGTAAAAATGGTACACAAGCCTGTAAAAATGGCCAATGGGATGTGTGTACCGGTCAGGTTGTGCCGACCGCTGAGCTTTGTGATGGAAAGGACAATGACTGTGATGGACGCACTGACGAGTCGATGATTCGGGCTTGTAAGACAGCTTGTGGCTCTGGCTCCGAAGTCTGTACGGCCGGGAAATGGGGAGCGTGTTCTGCGCGACAACCCTCAACAGAAGTATGCGGCAACCAAGCTGATGACGATTGTGACGGCCAGACAGATGAGGGTTGTACAGGAAGCTGCAAAGATGGTGATACCCAAGATTGTTACAGTGGACCAAAAGGAACACTTGGAGTTGGCGCGTGTAAAGCTGGTAAGCAAACATGTGCTGCTGGAAAGTGGGGCGCTTGTGCTGGCGCGGTTGTTCCTGTCGCAGAAGCTTGTGATGGTGCTGACAACGATTGTGATGGCGCAATCGATGAGGGTCTAAAGCGTGCGTGTAAAACGGCATGTGGTGCAGGTGAAGAGATCTGTACCGCCGGAAAATGGGCGAGCTGTACAGCCCCCCAACCTTCTACAGAAGTGTGTGATGGTCGTGATAACGACTGTAACGGACAAGTTGATGAGAACGGTTGCGACTGTAAAAATGGTGCGATTCGTTCTTGTTATACAGGCGATGCGAAGACGAAAGGTGTGGGGATTTGTACGCCCGGTACGCAAGCTTGTGTGAGTGGTAAGTGGGAGACGACCTGTAAGGGTGAGGTCAAGCCTGGTAGCAAAGAGATCTGTGACAACCAAAAAGACGATAACTGCGATGGAAAGGTTGACGAAGACTGTAGTGCTCCCTGTAAAAATGGCGAAAAACGTGCGTGTGCGACGGCTTGTGGAAAAGGTGAGCAGACATGTGCGGACGGTAAGTGGGGAGCGTGTGCCGGTGGCGGTGTGCCTGAGGTCGAGGTCTGTGATGGGAAAGACAACGACTGCGATGGCTTGACAGATGAGAACCTGATCCGCTCTTGTAAAGGGAAATGTGGACCTGGACTCGATCGATGTCTTCGTGGGAAGTGGACAGGTTGCCAGGGACTCCAACCTTCTACTGAGATTTGTGATGGTTTGGACAACGACTGTGACGGAAATGTCGATAACGGCGCGAAGTGTCCGAACGGCGTCACTTGTGAGGATGGTATCTGTCCCGATCTCTGTCGCAATGGTGAGTGTACCAAAGGCGAAGTCTGTCGTGATGGCCGTTGTTATGGAAAAACAGCTTGTAAAGATGTGACTTGTACGAGCGGCCAATTCTGTCAGGCTGGTGTGTGTAAGGATATTTGTGACAGCTTGCAATGTCCTTCTGGGTTTGTTTGTTGGCAAGGGCAGTGTGCGCCTGCTGATTGTTATACTCTCGGTTGTCCAAGCGGCAAAGTCTGTCGACAGGGGGCATGTGTCGATAACCCATGTGCTCGTTTGCAGTGTGATGATGGGGAGTTTTGTCGTGATGGAAAGTGCATCAAGTCTTGTGACAAGGTGACCTGTACAGGGAAGACTTCTTGCGTGGAGGGCCTGTGTAAACCCGATGCATGCGCTGGTGTGACCTGTAAAGCTGGCGAAGTTTGTTACGAAGGGAAGTGTATCTCTGACCCATGTAAAGGCGTGACTTGCCCATCCGGTCGTGTTTGTATCGACGGTGAGTGTAAAGACGATCCTTGTACAGTGATGACCTGTCAGAAGAGTTTGAGCTGTTCCCAGGGCGAATGTGTTGATCTTTGCAAAGACACCAACTGTGCGGCTGGTGAAGTGTGTAAAGGGGGTAAGTGTATCAAAGATGATTGTTACCACCTCGGATGTGATGACGGTAAAATATGTGTGAAGTCCGCTTGTACAGACGATCCCTGTAAAGGTGTGGTGTGTAAAGAAGGTGCATTCTGTCGTGGTGGCTCGTGTGTGGCTTCCTGTGTTGGCGTGAAGTGTGTCGCTGGACAACGCTGTGTCGACGGTGTTTGTGAAGCTGATCCTTGCAGTGGTGTGACATGTGACGATGGCAAAGTTTGTCAGCCTGACGGAGCTTGTGCCGAAGACAAATGTGCATCTGTCACTTGTGAAGTCGGACGTTTGTGTGATGCCACTACAGGGAAATGTGCAGATGATCCATGTTTGTCCATCACCTGTCCCAAAGGTGGAATTTGCCAGGCTGGCCAGTGTCTCGATGCTTGCCAAAAGGTGACATGCCCATCCGAATTTGCTTGCATTGAAGGGACTTGTGTCAAAGACAACTGTTACACCACCGGATGCTCCGAAGGAAAAGTCTGTAGCCAGGGTGTGTGCAGTGATGATCCATGTAAGGGTGTCACTTGTGGTGATGGTGAATTCTGTCGCAAAGGCGATTGCGTAAAATCCTGCGCTGGTGTCGAGTGTCTCGATGGAAACGTTTGTAAGGATGGTGCCTGTACAGAAGATCCATGTGCAAAAGCAAATTGCGAAGGTGGATTCTTCTGTAACGAAGGAACCTGTCAAATCGATCCTTGTGTGAGCATTGTGTGTGGTGTTGGACGTGTTTGTGATCCCAAAAAGGCACAATGTGTCGATGATCCCTGTCTTGGCGTCACTTGTCCCGATAACCAAGTCTGCTCAGAAGGGCAGTGTCAAGGGAAAGGACAGGTCATCAATCCAAACACAGACGAAAAGATCATTGGTGACTCGGCTGATGCAGGTGGGACGCCTGATGGTGGGAATGTTCGAGGCGGCTGTGTGTGTTCATCTGATGCTTCAAATATGCCCGCTGAGTGGGTCTTCTTCTTGATCTTCTTTGGTGTGTTGACGATCCGTCGTTCTTACCGACAATCCTAAGACTTTCTTCCTCCTTCCCTTTTTGACCTCTCCTGTCCACAAATCCAATCAAGCCTTCTCTTCCCTTTGACAGTCGCGTCGATCCTTCTTCTGTTGCATCTCTCGGTGTCACAGAAGCCAGGTGTGCGTCTTCTACCTTGTAAAGTACACTGCTGCGCGCTCACACCATTCTGCTGAACTCTGGCGTGGTTTTGCTGGTCTCTGTCATGGCTTTGCTGGGCTCTGTCATGGTTTCGCTGAGCTCTATCATGGTTTTGCTGAGCTCTGTCATGGTTTCGCTGAGCTCTATCATGGTTTTGC
>MDTC01131575.1_pt1 | contig 18317 bp, 19 predicted proteins | sample 811181 | NCBI WGS metagenome assembly MDTC01 (sample SAMN05326644, study PRJNA326480) | marine metagenome | isolation source: seawater | place: Pacific Ocean: North | collected 2011
AAATAACGATTTCACAAGACTGCTCGAAATTTGATTTTAGAGGGAGGTCGCAGTAACTGGGGTTTGGCGGAATACATGAGGGAGAATGGGGGTTGTTTTGCGGGTTGTTCCAGCGGACGTTGTTGTGGAGATTGGAGAAGGGGATCAAAGTTGTTGATCATCAGAGGTTGCTTGGCTTAGCAAAAAAAAGCGGTCCGCCGAACGGGCGGGACCACTTCTGGGAAGACTTGACTGCTTGTGAGCTAGGCAGCCTTGCGTCGGCGTCTCGCAGCGAGACCAGCTGAGCCGAGGGCGAGGAGGGCGAGGGAGGAGGGCTCGGGGATTGCGCCGTATTCTACGGTCATCGGAGAGCCGCTATCTTCGTAGACACCTGAGAGAAACTCGAAAGTATCCGTGGCTGAGTTCCACGTCACTTCGAAGTAGCCATAAAGGGCCGTATTGTCAGTATCGAGTTGGAAGCCGATATGGCTTCCCGATCCCCACGATGCTAACTCTCTGTCGTAATTACCAAAATATGAGTTATTATTATCATCACTACTCCAATCATGCTCTGGCCCGATGGAATCTCCATCTACGAGACGTTTTAGTTCGTTAAATCCATCCATCATAATATTATCATCCCCTGCCCATTTGGGGGCCAATCCCCTATAGCCACTGGTATAATGGGCGACAAAAAACTCTGATCCCGCCACAGAAAAAGGTACAAAGTCTTCATTCAATCCAGCATTAGGTCCGGATATCCCTGTAATATCAATAATTTGAATGGCTGCAGAGGCTGTGCCTGCGCTGCAGGAAGCGCCTGCAGCGATCGCGATATAATTTTTTACCTTTTTACTGTCGGCTTTCATCGTTAGTTTTGTTGTTATCCTGCGCGGAAAAATCTGACACTGGGAAAAGGGTTCGTGAGAAAATTTGTTTGGAAAAGAGGGGGGATTTGGAAAGATAGTCGGGAGTGACTGCTTCTACACGGATGTGGAGTTCGTCCTGGCCACATCTGCTAGGAATTTGCTTTTTGCTGGGTGTCCCTGTGGAGATCGGAGAGTGGTAGAAAAGAGGTTGGTGAGACTGTTCGTGCGGGGTTGTCCTAGATGTTGTTCATATTGTAAACCCACCTTCAAGCAAATTTGCTTCGTTGGGGTAAGAAAGTGCACTAATTATATAGATCAAGGTTTGATTTAAAGCAAGAGACCATAGCCATCGGGAAGGATCAGACTTTGGTCATTGAAGAAGGCTTTGGAGAGGTATGGGAACGGTGGTTTGCCTTCTACCGAAAACGCGCTCAGGTCTTGGGGCGCTGATTCCACGTTTGTCAGTTAGCGTGGGAAGAGTGAGGTCTCGATGACCTTTCTGCCACGACTGCGTCCTGGCTGAGGTAGACCATTGCTAGCGTAAGTGAACTTTAACCTACTGATGACGTTGGCTCCCGACCGACTCGGCTGTGGCCCTTCCTGCGCACGATAATTGAGCGTAGGCTTACTGGAGGCGAGCGCACTGCGTTTGGCAAAGGGCCAACGTAAGCGAATTCGGTTAGGTTTTGGTGATGCTAGCTTGGACTTGGGTTTCCAGGTTGTACGGGCCAAAGCTCGTCTGTATTCGGCTTTGCTAGCATAGGGAGCGTAAGGATTGGCGGTTTTCGCAGGATCCTTCTGTGGCATGAAAGCCATTCTTTTACGCAAAGCGTCTGCTAAGCTCTGTTTTGGCTTGGGCTCAGTCGAAAGGACTTCAGGGTCAACCATGGGCTTGTCCTTAGATGTAAATATTGGGCGCAATGCTGTGGTGCGCTCAACTGAGGGGTCGGCGTCGCTCTCGTGTGGCCTTGGTTGCGGCTTGATCAGGGCAGGGTGTTTTATCTTTAACTTTGGCTGCGGCTTAGGAGAAATCCGTGTTACGGTCTTGGCTTTGGAGCCCACTGGCAGGACCTTAGGTTTGACGACCGCTGGACGCGCTTTAGGCGTTGGGGCAGGGCGGTATTGTTGCACAGCAGGACGCTTAGCAACGGGAGCATCGGTTGGCTCACTATTTCTCAGCCAACGGTTTGGCGGCGCAGGAGGCATGCCGTAAGTGCGAACGCGTTCGCGGCGCTCAGCCTCATTCATCATGTTGAGCTGTTGCACCCAAGCAGACGGCTGCCTTGCTGGGCTGAGAGATTGGAATCTGGGAGCGTCTGCTGCGGAGAGATCAGACAAATGGCTGACGAGAGCCAAGCATGAAAGGAGAGAAAGAGTCCACCGGCACATCGAAATGAAGATACCTTAATTATCTAAAAATTCAAAATATAAAACAAGGTTTCATAGTTTAAAAGCCGAGTTTGAGATATATATCCTTCATGCCTGGATCCTGTATCGCAATGCTCTATGAATGTTAGTGTTGCTAGTCTAGTGCCCCAAATGCAAGAAGCGGTTGACGAACCAGAGAGCGGCTCCGATGAAGATGACCAGCATGGCGAAGAGTTTGACGCCATTGAGGTAGCTCAAACGCTGCATACGCGCTAAGTCAGAGCGATTTGGGGATTCTGGTAGATCCACTAACAGATCGTCTGGTGGTGGAACAAGGAGCAAAGCTTCTTCACGCAGCGCCGGTGCCGTGATTAAGAAATTCTGAACGTCGTTCAATTCCTGTTCCACGTCACTACGCTCTTGTTGCAATGCTTCTTGGCGGTCATTGACACAACTTCGATGATTCCTGACAAATGCAAACATAGCGATGAACTATTGAGCGGTGATGATGTAGATGACTAACAAGGTTAGCGCAGTGAAAATCATTAGTGGCAGCGCGAATGCAAATCCTATTTTCATCCAGCGCGAGAAGTCTGAATCAGCTGGGGAGGAACGTTTGGCGTAAGAAGTGAGCGGCGATTGTTCTTCGCCCAATCCTTCCATGCGTTGATCGAAACTTTCGATCTCCCCTTTGGCTTCGTTCAAAGCCGCCATGCCCCGCTCAAGTTCCGCTTTCAGGTGCTGCTCTTCCCAATTGTCGGCGTCCAGGGTTGCGAGCACCGTCAGGTGTTGGCTGAAGACATCATTCATGTGATTCAAGAATTCAGAGCGGCGAAGGGCATCGCTCGATTCGTTTTCCAAGATGGGCAGTGCACCTGTGAGGACTTTCATCACTTCGGCTTTCCCTTCCGTGAATTTTTGCTGCTTGGCACTGAGTTGCTCGAGCTCGAGCTTCTGCTGCTCCAGGCGCTCACGCTTCTGTTGTAGGGCAATCAACTGCTCTTCAGCTCGTTTCACCTTGTCCTCCACTTCATAGTGGCTCGAAGTAGCATTGGCGCTGATGGCTGTTTGTTGCGGGACAGCGATGTTGTCCTCAAGGCTAGGTTCATCGAGAGCAAGTAGTCGTTCTTCGGACTCGGTAGGGTATGCTAGATTCTGCATGGCTTTCGTGGGAAATTTGATTCTGTCCGATTAGTATTGCAGATATCTTAATTTTCCAAGTAATTTGCGTCTCTTAACTAAAATTTTTCAAAAAATTTTAGAGGCCACAAGATATGGTATGGCAGGCCCACGAGCTTACCCAAGATCATGGGGTACGTTACTTGGGCTTGGCTGGCCCTACTGAAGTTACCGCAAATTTTACTGCCAGAAGGGCAACATCTGTCCCAAACGCGTGTTTTCCAGCATATCAATGCCCGCTGCGTTCTTGAAGATGAAGAGACCGATCAAGACCACTATGCCCAGCATGAAAACGATGCCTACGCCAACCATGGTGGCTGCTATGGTAGTGCCGCAGAGGTCCCAGGCGCTTTGAGCCATGGAGTAAAGCCTCCGGTTTAGAAAAGGTACGGCTTGCAGTTTGGTGTGCAGTTCGTGATTCTCTTTCTCGAACTGCTCGGACTCAACCATCTTTTCGTGCTCCTCAAGGCCCAGCTCGACGGCACTGCGGATCTCATCTATGGATGATGGCTTGACCAAAAATTTTAGAACATCGCCTTCGTTGATAGCACTTAAGAAGACGTCGGTCTCAGCATGACCAGTTAGTAGAATGCGCTGTGTCTTGGGCTGTGTCTGGCGCATACGAGCCAAAAAATCCAAGCCCTTCTCACCAGGCATGTCGTGGTCGCAGAGCACCACTTGAACGTTGCTATCGCGAATGATGCCCTCAGCTTCCGCGGTCGACTCGGCTGTGAAAACTTCATATTTCCGGGCCAGCAATGTGCTGAGGTAGGAAAGGAGCGGCCTTTCGTCCTCTACAATGAGCACTCGACTTTGCTCTGCATCAGGAACAATAGATTGCATACTTGATTATGGTAATTATAATCAAGTTTGCAATAATAATGTCCATGTTTATATAACAATCCAGCTTAATGAGAAATTCCAGGGTTTCGCCGTCTTTAGGATTTGTTTGTCAGATTAGGCTCAAGAGATTTCTTCCTTGCCGTTCCCCTCGAAGAGTGGACCGCTTCGCAATGACTTCCTGGGCCATACTCCGAGGTTAACAATTGAATGACCAAATATGGCGCTTGGCTCTTTGAGAAGGAGAACGCCAGCTTGGTAAGAGCAAGCGTTCCACGCTATTTCTTGACTCGTGGCGCTTCAGTTGCCCCTCAGCAGAGCACTATCTTCCGTCAGATGCTCCACATGCCCATACCCTCACTGAAGAGCAAGCAATCATATCCTGACGCCTTACACTATTGACCTGACATAATCCGTAGAACCTAAACTCTAACTTAGATCTCAGCATGCGACCTGTCCTCAAAACCGGCTACACCTTGTCGGTGGTCAACCAAAACGAGCCACTTGCGATTCGGACATGTGCCCGTAATGCCAGAATGTGGGGCATAGAAGGTGAAAGCGGGTGTCTGCGATTTGGGAAATCCATTAGGATTTCCCTGATCAAATACAAACCATAGACACCCATGGCAAAAAATACCCAAGATAGCCAATTCGAACAACGGCATCGTCTTGAAGCCAAGACTCAAGACCAGCGCGTTGTTGGCGACACCTAAGAGAGTCCCTTGTAAGCTCAGGTCGTTGTCGACGTCATTCGCGAGCTCTACTTCCAAGATTCCGGGAAAGCTCCCCTCAGAAGCGGTCAGCTTCAATACGAATGTGTCCGCGCCGACCAAGGCGCAGCCAAAAGCCTCAAAGAATGTCAAAAGACCGCAGTTACCCTGGCATTACTCGATCCGGGAGACCTCAAAATCTGCGAACAACACGGCGCTAAAGCCGCCTGCCGAGCTAGACTCGCAAGCCCCACCGAATAAGCTCGCGATCAAAACGGACTCTTCAGCCAAGAATACCTCGCACAAATCCTTACCTGCGATGTCCGCACTGTTCGAGGTGACACATCCACACGCGGCCAGCAGAAAGACATCACCCCCGGCGTCACTCATCGCACTATCGCCATCCATAAATGAATATTAGGCAAAGAACCACCCGAAATCACACGCGACATCAATCACACCCTAATAGCTGTAGAATACTACCTCCAACACCTCTCTCGCGTCATCTTCCTTGCAGGCAAAGGCTTCCAACCCTTACAAATCGCCTTCACCGCCGGCATCTCCACCGCCGAAGTCAACTCCTTCCTCGAATGTTATCAAACCCACAAAGGAACCACCGCTATATGAGCGCGAACAACCGACTCGTAATAGCATTGGAGAGGCTAAAATTTGAGATCCCACGAGTTCAATTACAGCAAGATGCTCTGTCTTCAACGACACAACAATCGCTAGCAGATTGCCCGAGTTTCCTGCAGCACCTCGCAATTAACTGTCGACGTGTGGAACTTCATCTCTACAACAAAGAAGGCGCTTGATTCGACACGCTTGAGACTCCTTTGACGGCTCTCACTGAGAAGCATGATTTTAAGAGTTTCATCAAGGTTTGATTAAAGGATTGTTTGTCAAAGATCGTCGCCCGTCCTTAAAATCTATACCAGTGCAATGCGTATGCCTTCAGGAATCAATTCGTCTTGATGCATCCCGATTGAATTGCGGATGGTCTCGCGGACTCGTTCGTCCTGAACTCGACTGGCATCATCACGACTGAGGATCCGATCTAGGTAGAGTTGCTGGAGGCAACGGTCTTCGCTGAACCACGGGTCAAGTGTTTCTGATGAAATCTCAAGATCCGCGATACCCACTGAGGACAAGGGCCAAGCGTTTGCCAGTCGCTTGAGAGCGAGCATAAGGGGATCCTGTTTTGCATGCTGTTGAGAATGGCGAACAAGATCGGGCAAAAAACTGAGGCTTAGATCAACAGAATACACCACGGTAGCAGCCCGTATTTGAAACAGTTTCGACAGGTCTAGCACCTCCATCAAGTAGTCCGTAGTTTGCCGGCGATCCAGGTAGTGTTGGCAGGCCAAAAACATCCACCGAGCGGCTTCCAAAGCCGCTTCAACGTCCATTTCTGGCGTTTTGTGCGGAGCACTAAGGCTAATGACCTTGGCGCGTTCCTGCAAAAGTTGCTGTGCTCCCACAGAACTGAAATCTGCTTCAGTGTGATCTGTCGGAGGCACTCGTGCGTGCCCGGACTCAAACAAATCGGTCAGGAACCTGATGAAAGCGGGCACTGTACAAAATCAGCCGGTTGGCCCACCCTGTATTAGTGCACCGAATTCTGCACGTCGATCGACATTGGCGCCTTGGCCGCTGGGCAGGTCTTCCCCATAACTAATAGTCTGAATATTGCCGCTGGATACGCCCATTTTCAACAATTCCTGACGCACTGCCAGAGCGCGGCGTTCGCCCAGACCACGGTTGTATTCAAAGGTGCCAGAGGGATCCGTGTGGCCTGCAATGATGATCAATGTTTGTCTGGCAATGTTTGAAAGTGTCTGAATCTTAGGCATTTCGCTGGCTCGGATAGCGGCACTGTCAAAAGCAAAGTAGACCGGAGAAACGGGATCACGTTGCACCTTTTGGCTTCCAGGTCCGTAGAGTGAGATTCCTTCGTTGCGTTGTGGCAGACCATAGAAATCGCCTTGAGCAGGGTCGTAGACACCTCCAGTACCGGCACCACCTCCCCAGCCGCCACTGCGGCTTCCTCGGTTAGCACATTGAGTGCAGAGCATCGGCAAAAGAAGCGCGATCGCGAATAGGATGACGTTGGCTGGTTTCATAATTGTAGAGGATGTATCTGCAAAATGTTTTAATGTGAGGAAAAGTTGAGTGATCTATCGGCTCCATGAGGGTTCGCTGATTCCGGCAATGCCCGTAGCAAGTCGCACTAACTTGTCAGAATCGACATTGAGTCTATAGAGAGCTCCGTTTGATACATAGATCAAGTGGCGTGAATCGGCAGCCCATGCAGGGGCTTCGCCAGCACGTAGGGCAGTTGATGTGTTGCTACGGAAGTGGTGCAGCATCACGGTCATTCCCGTGTCTAACCTTGCGGAATAAGCTAAGTAGTTGCCATCAGGCGACCAGGCCGGTTCAGTGCAATAGCCTTGGCCCAACCCCAAGAGTTTTGCTTGGCCGCCATTGGAACCAATGCGATAAAGCTGGGGACTGCCAGTTTGATCAGAGCAGTAGATGATCTCAGATCCGCTAGGCGACCAGGTGGGGGAGGACTCACTACCCCGGGTTCGGGTGAGGGAGCGAGGGCGGCCGCCGTTGCGACTCACAACATACAATTCTTTGTTTCCAGAGAAACTCATCGTGCAGGCAATGTTTCGACCATCTGGTGAGATAGCAGCACCGCCATTGGTGCCTGGTGCATTGACGATTCTGCTCCTTGCTCCAGTATTGGTATTGATAGTGTGGATGTCAGGGTAGCCGCTGACATAGCTGGTGTAAGCGACAAAGGAGCCATCTGGACTAATGCTTGGTGCCACCGCAATGGAACTATCGCGAGTGAGTTGTCGCACGCCGCTGCCATCATAGTTGCAGAGAAATAATTCTTTGCGGCCCGCCTTGCGTCCTGTAAAAACGATCTTACCCGAAGTGATGCCAGGGGTACCGGTGATAGCCTCGATGATGTCATCAGCCAATATTTGAACATTGTTCCCAAGATTGGAGCGCCGATAGTCACGATTGAAGATGGATTGACCTTGTGGTCCTATCAAAGAGCTATCGATTTGACCACCTGTGCCGCGACCTTGCACGGTGTAGACACCTGGCCGAGGTGCTACGATTTTGAAATAACCTGAATCGCGCAGTAAAGTGCTGAGTTGAATCTTGATCTCAGAGGCAGATAGCCCAGCAAAAGTGCCAACGCCTATTTCAAACTTGCTTGAGCCGCGCACGACAATGGCGTCATTCTGTGCTTGTGTGTCCACAGTGAAGCACACTAGCAAGGCAGCTAAGTGCAGAGTGAAGTAGCGGCGAGATATCTTCATGCGAGCGAGCGTGTTAATCAATTTGAAATTTGATGGGAACTTCGTAAGTGTCCTTTTGGTAGCCTGTTGGCAGGCCTAAAAGTTTGGAGCCAATCCTTACTGCATCGATAGCGGCGCGATCGATTAGAGAGTTGCCTGAGCTGTGACTGAGGCGTGCGTATACGATCTTTCCTGAACGACCGATCTTGACCAAGACTTCCGGTTGTGCATTGACTGAAACGCCTTTGGGCACCCTTAAACGCTGGGTCACCACCTGCTCGATGGATTTCCGGTAGGCTCGCATATCCACGATTGCGGTTTTGCTGGTGGTGCCCTGCCCATTGCTAGGTTTTGCTGGCACGATCCTGGCATCACTAGTATTGCCGTCGTCTACCAAGCGAGGTGTCACAGGTTTCGCCGCCACTACCTGGGCCTTCTTTACCGGCGCCTCGGGCGGCGAGGTTTTAGGCGTGGCTTTTTTAACGATGGGTGGCTCCGGTTTGGGCTCCGGCACTTTCTTTGCCACCTTCACTTCCGGCTTCTTTGCCGCAGGCTTGGGCTTGGGCTCAACCTTACGTTCTGGTTTCTTAGGAGCAGGTTTGGGCTTAGGCTTTTGAACTACCTTGGGCGCCTCTTTCTTGGGAGTCGGCTTGGGCTTAGGCTTTTGAACTACCTTGGGCGCCTCTTTCTTGGGAGTCGGCTTGGGCTTCTCTGCTATCTTTGGCTTGGGTGTTGGCGGAATGATCTTTGGCTTGGACTCCAGTTTATTTACTACCGTTGGCGTTTCTTTCTTTGGCTTTGGCATTTCTGCCATCTTGGGCGTTGGCTCAGAGGCTTTGGGTGGCGTTGGTAGAACGAGTCGGCTTTCAGGATCATCGTTGATAGTGAGAGTCAGTGTAGGCTCTGGGTCCTGTTGCGCACGGTCCGCCAGATTTAAATTCAGCCGATAAGGTTTTTCCTCAGCAAGTTCAGATACAGAATTTGCTGAACCTTGAGCACTGGCACCCGCTTTCAACGAGACCTGGCACTGAGTCAATCCGAAGAATAGGATCCAGGCGACCAAGGCCACGTGGATGATTACCACGAGGATAAAGGTCGCGTAGAAGCTAACATCGCGTCGATACATTGCTGAGTCCTTTTCCCTAGTTAGAGTCGGAGCGCGCCATGAAGCCGACATCAACTACGTCTTGCGATCTGAGCAAATCAAGAATGGGCATGACCTGAGACAGATTCAAGCCTCCATCTGCCCGGATTAAGACACCAATTTCGGAATGCTCCAATTGTTCTGCATCGATTCGGGCCGTCAATTCTTCAGGAGTCAAGACGTCACCTTCGACCTGCAGCTCGGCATCCTTATTCATCTCAATGATAAAGGTGCGCTCAGATGGAATGGCATCACGCTTGGCGCGTGTGGTAGGAATCACTAGATCGACCCTACTAGCAAGCAAGGGAGCGGTGATCATAAAAATGATTAATAAAACAAACGCCAAATCAAGCATGGGCGTCACATTGAGTTCCGCCATGGTGGTCATCTGTTGCGAGCGGCGTTGGCCTTTTCTCCTCATCAGTTCGCAGGTGAATGTTAGAAGGTTGGGCTGCTGCCGAGCTCCTGAGCCCCCTTTTGCATGGGTTCTGGGCTCGGCGGACGAGAATGAATGGACTGCGCAGGCTCCTCTTCACGCAGATCGGGTGGTAAATCATCATCGATGGCGTAAGCGGGTTCAACGCCAGAAGGAGTGCTGGCAGTCGTCTCCTCGCACATGAACCGCTTAGTGAACACGGTTTGTAGTTCAGCCGCAAAGTTGTCAAGACGCACAACCGTCACTTTGATTCGATTCACTATGAAATTGTAACCAAACATTGCAGGAATTGCTACTAACAATCCTACGACGGTAGTGACCAAGGCCGAAGACACTCCTGGTGCCATGGACTGGAGACTAGCAACGCCACTATCACGTCCGACCGCAGTGAAGGTGTCCATCACACCCCAAACCGTGCCTAAGAGGCCTAGAAACGGTGCGCCACTGACTGCGGTGGCCAAGATGGTGGTTTTGTCTTCCAAGCGCACGGTGGCTTCGCCAACGGCCCGATCCATGGACGCATTCACGGCTTCCATCTGCGTAGCACTGATCTTAGGTGCCGGATTAAAATGGGTGACCTGACCATCCTCTTGACGTGCTACGGAATTGGCTAAGAAATGCGAGATTTCATGGCACGCCAAGCGATACACGTGGGCTGTTGGCGCATACGGAAAACGATTGCCCATTTCATAGAGCTCCAGAGGATTCTGCTGACCGCGAAACATGTGCAGGAAGTGGTCCGACTGCATTCGCATCCGTCTCAACATAAACATCTTAGAAATCATCACTGACCAACTGAAAGTGGACAAAAGCACCAAGCTGCAAACGATCGCAATCCCTGCAGGAGACGCCATAGTCATGGTGTCCAACATGGTGTTGGCAACGAGCGGTTGACTGAGTAAAAAAGATGTCATTAAAGGCTAAAAATTGTTAAGCAAAGTTAAATATATGGTAATTCTCGGGGAATCCAAGAGATTTCCTACACCTCCCCGAAGGCTGATCCGTCTTGGATGCAGCATTGCATGCATGGATTCGACGCTTCCGCCCAATCATTCTAACATCGCTCACCACCTTTGCAGGATTGGTGCCAATCTTGCTGGAACGCAGTTTGCAAGCGCAGTTCTTGAACCCGATGGCGACTTCCTTGGCTTTCGGTGTGCTGTTTGCCACCTTTCTGACACTTATCCTAGTGCCAGTGCTCTATCTGGTAATGGCTGATCTCAAAACTGCCTTGGCCAGTCTGGCGACTTGGTTTCGCCATGCCAAAGTGGCCCGTTGAGAGCCTTATTTTCCGATATACTGCAGTCGATAAACCTTGTGCCCAGTGTCGTCACTGAAGATGATCGATCCGTCCGGTGCCTGAGTGCAATCGACTGGGCGCCCGTGAGCTTTGTCGCCATCCAAGAAGTTCACCACCTTCAATTCGCCATAAGGGTGCCCATCTTCGAAGAGGATGCGTGACAAGCAGTAGCCCACTTTATCCGTGGCATTCCAGCCGCCTTTCTGAGCGATAAAGGCATCACCGTCCGCATCGGGAATCTTGCTACCCTTGTAAAATGTTAGCGAATTGGCGGAGCAATGCGACGGCATCAACCACTCTGGAATGGTGCTCATGCTAGCGTACTCGACCAGTTTCGGATGATCGATGAAGTTGATATTTGGCTGGTTCTTGCCAACCAACCAAGGATGGCCGTAGAAATGACCCTCTTGATAATGATTCAGCTCTGCGGGTGGGTTGTGATCGGTGATCGGTTGGCCGAATTCCTTCAAAGTCTCCGACTCTAGTTTCATGGCGAAGGTATCAATGTCATGATCCACCCCCCAAACTTCATCGGTACCTGGTCGCACGACCAGTTTCTCGGAATTACGCACTCCGCTAGCGAACTGCTTCTTACCCGAGCCATCCAGGTTGAAGGTCCAGATCTTTTTACGTTCGGAGGCGTCGATGGGTTCGTCGGTGGCGTTGGATTGGTCACCAACATGTGTGTAAATCTTATCACCATGAATGAGCAAGGCACGCCAGCTGTGACCACTCTTCTTGCCAGTTGGAATATCATCGGGACCTAGCACTTCAATTACCTTATCGGCTTTGCCATCACCATCAGTGTCAGAGTGATTGGTAACTGCATCCAGCTGGGCCAACCATAAGGCACCATTGTGCCATTGGATTCCCTGGGGGATCATCTTGGGATTGCGTCCTTCAATGAACGGGCTCACCGCTTCGTATGAGCCATTGCCATCGGCGTCCTTGCAGGCGTATACCTTTCCTTCTTTGGGCACACTTACGTACAGCGTGTTGTCTGGGCCATATGCTAGAAAGCGCGGTGACTTTAGGCTATCGACGGCCACCGTCAGTTTGTATCCATCACGGACCCAGATGCCATCTGGTACCTTGCCCGCGGCGGTAAATGTGCTGGCCAGAAAGACAGCTGAGAGCTGGAGTAGGGTGGTGCAGGGCTTCATGTTTGATCAGTGGTTTTTCAATTTGATTGGTGACGTCAGGAGAATGGCAATGTTTTAAAGGCAAGCAACGCGAAAAGGTCGCGCTTGGGTAGCTTTTAGATTGCGTTCGGGAGTGACTTTATAGTCGAGCGGACGCTGACATTTGCTAATTACCCAACTTCCACACATCTGGAAAGGTGCTAGGATCAATGTTCCAAACCAAAGGTAGAAAGACGTATACAAAAAAGCTGAGCAAAAAAATAGAGATCAAGTTCATCCAAAGCCCAATGCGGATCATATCAGGAATGCGTAAATACCCTGACCCAAAGACGACAGCATTGGGTGGCGTTGCTACGGGTAGCATGAAGGCGCATGACGCCGCGACCGTTGCTGAAACCATCAAGATGAAGGGGTGCACATTGATCGCCAGAGCCATAGGCGCTAAAATGGGCAGAAGCATAGAGGTGGTTGCGAGGTTGGAGGTGATCTCTGTAAGGAAATTCACCGACGCGACTAGAACCACCACCAAAACCAGAAGAGGCACCGCTTCTAGCAACGTCATTTGATTGCCAACCCAGACTGCGAGTCCACTGCTTTTGAAGCCTTCCGCGAGGGCCATGCCGCCACCAAACAACAGGACGATGCCCCAAGGCAATCTATGAGTGTCCTCCCATTGCAGTAGGCGTCCTCGCTTGGCTTCGCCAGTCTTTGCGGGTAATAAAAATAATATTAGACCTGCAGCAATGCCAATGATCGGGTCATCGAGTGCCGGTAAGAACTGCTTCTGTAGGAATGAGCGACTGATCCAAGCGACAGCTGTCGCGGCAAAGACGGCCAGCACGCATTTCTCTTCGAAGGACATGCGGCCAATGGTCCGCAATTGTTGTTTGATCTCAGCTCGACCGCCTGGGAAGCTCTTCTGTTTGAATGTAAAAGCGAAGCGCGTGAGGTACAACCAGCTAATAGCTAACAATATCGCTGAAATGGGCAAGCCGAAGCGAATCCACTGGACAAAGGTGATTTCGTAGTCATAAAGGCTTTGCACAACGCCAGCCAGCACGAGGTTGGGCGGCGTGCCGATGAGCGTAGCCATACCCCCAATCGAAGCGCTGTAGGCGATGGCAAGCATGAGTGCTTTGCCGAACAATTGATGTTCTTGTTTCCCGTTCGCCGGATTGTCACGTAATTGGGCCACGATGGCCATGCCGATAGGCAACATCATCACTGAGGTAGCGGTGTTGGAAATCCACATGGACAAACTTGCTGTGGCAATCATGAAACCTAGGATGATCCTAGAGATGTCCGTGCCGAGGGTGTGAATGATATTGAGGGCGATGCGACGATGAAGATCCCATTTCTCAATGGCGATCGCCAGAAAGAAGCCGCCGATGTAGAGGAAGATGTAGCGATGCCCGTAGGAAGTGGTGGTCTCTTGCAAAGGCAAAGCACCTGTGAGCGGAAAGATTACGATGGGTAGCAAGGCAGTGGCAGCGATCGGTATGGCCTCAGTGATCCACCAGAGCGCGATCCATACCGTTGAGGCTAGGACTGCAACCCCTGCAGGGCTCAGTCCAGCAGGCTTGAACCATAGCAGAATTGCTAAGAAAGCTAAGGGACCGGCGAACTTGGCAAATTGGGCTACTGAGGGACGCTTCATCGAGAGTGGTTCGTTGGAACTACACAAAGCCGCTCGCAATGGCCAGTACGTTTGTGCCGATTCTAGACTTGTTCCTTGGCCAATTGTCAGGTCGAATGGCGGGTGTGTTGACGGAGGGATTGATTGAGAGTTCGCTGAGCCAACAAACCATTTATGGTGCAACCTAAACGAAGGACAGATCCACACGCGGCCACCACATGAGAATTTCATAGACGAAATCGAACCGAAAAAGTAGCTGGCTAGATAGAAAGATTAAGGAAGGGATCTTCTACCTCAAGTGTGGGGGTAGGGGCATTGTTGATGCTGAGCCGGTGATCGACAGATTAACGCCTGCCCCCGTTTTGTATCCCAAGGCGACACTTGAAGCAGGAAATTAGGGTAGATTGGCTGCAAGTCATAGTTACGATGGAAGACAGAAGTTGCTGAACCGGAAATCGGTGGTACGATCCAGCTCCAGTCTGCACTCACATTTCTTCCAGACTGCTCCTCCTGCTTGCAAAATTTCAAGAAACCTTCTGAGGCATGGTGATGGTCTGTGATGCGGACGCCTTCCTTGTCGAACGACCACAGAACAGCCTCGTTCAAGACGAGCAAGGCATGATCCTTCCATAGGCTCCTGCCCGTCGTTGTGTCGAGCTCAAGGTAGTGCGCAACCTCAGGGAGGAGGTTGTAACGAGTCTCGTCGCCGAAATTACGAGCACCGATCTCAGTGCCCATGTAACTGCCGTTGAATGGGGCCATCGGGTAAAGCGCGTTTCCACTGGCAAAGATCATGTCGGAAACTGCGGGCACTGCGTACCATTTGAGCCCCATTTTTTCCATAAAAGGATACTTCGGGTGCCGTATGCTCACTTCCAATGCTTCGGTCTTGGGTATCTCATAAAAGTGCAATTTGTCTCCGGCTTGAATGATAATGGGTAGAAGATCGAACGGGCTAGGTTCCGCTGGCGGTCTCCATCCAAGAGAAAGAGCGATTCGCGTTAGCTGTATGTTAGCTGGATCACCGAGAACGGTGCCACCGTTGGACTCATATCCAGCATAACGGAGTAGCTGCCTGCTCCACACTCGGAGTTCCGGTTCGTCAGGAAGCCACTCGCGGAAGATCGTCATGACGGGCAAAATCTTCCCGCCGTTGGTTGCCTTCCGTAAGTGGTTTAGTAAAGCGTCGAAGATGTCATCGGGTTTGTCGATGGAACGGCAATCAATAACTCGCAGTGTTTTCCAAAGCCGTCGGCCAATGCAGCGGACGGCGTTACGCCAGGCTTCGCGAGCGGTGCCTTCAAGGTCACTTTCTTCGCCTCTGTGGTTTGCGTAGAGCAGGTCTGCCGATTCCGCAAGATCCCAGCACTGATCGTGACCTTTAGGCGGAATAGAGTTGTCTGCTTGGCTCTGATTCCCCTCGAAAGGGCAGGAAGAAAGCTTCTTGGCAACCATACGGCTGAACCTACGTCTGCAGGCAAAGAGCAGACGGCTAATTCGGGAAGTCTTCATTCTAATGTTTCTAAATAAGGGCACCCCCGGAAACCCGTCAAAGCGCCTATTGTGACATGACTATCAGTTTTTCAAACGATTGCCATCCAGTTTTTGACGATGGTATGCACCTTCGATCGACCAATTTGCCGGTTGGTCTCGCTTTGATCCTCGGTTTCTGAAGGCGTCATTCGCTTTTGTGTATTGGTTTCCGTTGATTGGCCTCTCATTTGTGTAAGAAGGCACTGCCGTTCATGTTGTCGACCAAATTACCCAACGTGTTGTGCTGTGTTCCTCACTTCAGTCCGATCGTCCGGACTAAGTTCATTCTGATCTGACTCATTCGATCAAAGACCTGTTCAACTCTCACTCGTATCCGGCTGCGCAATGTGTTCGTCGTCTTCTCTTCTTCAGTGAGCGGGTGCCCTCGGCAGCTCTTGAACATGATAGTTTCTCGCATTCTTCTAGCACATACCTTTCGCTCTCCTCGGATCGATACGCACTGTCGACAAACACTGCATTGTTCGTCTCATTTAAGAGGTCTTGGAATACCTTTCTGTTGTGCACATTGGCGCTCGTCCTCACGCTTCCAATGATCAACTTACCCTTGGCATCCACTTTTGCGTAGTTCTTGTAGCCGAAGTGGGCCTCTTTGTTCTTCTGAGCCCATCTGGCATCCTAATCCTTCTGCCCGTCCTTGGCTTAGCGTCGCGCAGGCAGAAACTGCCGACAACAGTGCCATCCGATAAGCGCAGGAGGCTGTCTGTGTATGAGCGAACCCCAGCTTTGGAAATTGCTCTCAATTTCTCGAACCGTGGATCGTTAGACGTATCTTCGAGTTCCAGATGTTCGCCTGGTTTCACGGCCGTCTGCATAGTTTAAGCGACGGGTGGGGACGGTAAGATGTCAATGAATCCGCTGATTGGGCGCAGGACTTTCAAATCAGTGACCGTGCTTTTGCTGCCCGGTATATCTTAGCCCGACTGGCGGAGAGTGGTCCCGACATTGCGACTCAGATGTTCGGTGACTTGACTACTGACATGAGTGATCGTGAATTTAATGACAGGAGGTTTCACGAAGTTTTAAGGAACGTTGCATAGCAGTGGAGTCGCCACAGCCCGAAGGAATTTGCTGTTTGGGTTTCTAGCCTACCAGTCAATACAAAGGGCCGTGTAGAAGAAGTTCACTTGGTAGCCGATAATTGGGCGGAATACAACGCCATGGGGACTTTAGAATGGATCGGCGGAATGCCGGGCGGAAACGTTCGCGATGCGGCAACCCGGCATCTGATCAAAGAAATTGTCACTACTGATCCCAATTCAGCGTTCGCTTGATGTCAAAGCGTGAGTGATTGTCGATGCCAACAAGACATGATATGTAATGTTAGCTCAGGCCATGCCAACACGCACCGATGCTACCAGTGACATGTTGCTTTGGATGATACAGCCATTTCCGATGAAGAACATGCGGATTTAAGCAAGACCTTTTCGGATCAAGACTAACCAACGTATCAATATATGAAAACCTTCCTTACCATCTTCATTCTAGTTTGCTATCAGAGCTTCAGTCTCGCCGCCAAGCCCAACGTCGTCTTGGTCTTCATTGATGACATGGGGTGGGGGGATTTCTCCTGTTTTGGCAACACGGCAGCTAAGACGCCTAAGATTGATCGCTTGGCCAAAGAAGGCGTGCGGTTTGAGCAGTTCTATGTCAATTCGCCGATCTGTTCACCTTCACGTACCGCCATTTCGACCGGTCAGTATCCGCAGCGATGGCGCATCACATCGTATCTGAACAATCGTAAGTCGAATGAAAAGCGTGGTATGGCACAGTGGTTGGATCCTAAGGCACCCATGCTGGCGCGTTCCTTGCAACAAGCTGGCTATGCTACTGGGCACTTTGGCAAATGGCACATGGGTGGTCAGCGCGATGTCAATGATGCGCCGCCAATCTCTGCTTATGGGTTCGACGCTTCTCTCACTAATTTCGAAGGTATGGGCCCAAAGCTGCTGCCATTGACCATGAAACCTGGCGCTGGCAAGCCAGGGCGCATCTGGGAGAAGGCTGAGATTCTGGGTGAGGGAGTGCGTTGGATGCAGCGTTCCAAGATCACTGAGGGTTTTGTCGACGAAGCTCTACCATTCATCGATCACGCTGTTAAATCTAACAAACCGTTCTACATCAACCTCTGGCCGGACGATGTCCATGCCCCATTCTGGCCTCCAGTGGATCAATGGGGAGATGGCAGCAAGCGGGCCTTGTATTTGTCAGTGTTGCAAGAGATGGATCGTCAGTTGGGCAAGTTGTTTAATCGTATACGCGACGACGTCGCCTTACGAGACAACACCTTCATCTTAGTATGTTCGGATAATGGGCCAGAGCAAGGTGCGGGAGTGGCAGGGCCATTTCGAGGCTACAAGACGCAGCTGTATGAGGGCGGATTGCGTTCCTCATTGGTGGCCTGGGGGCCAGGTCTGATGGGCGCAGCAGGGCAGGTGAATAGGGAGTCGGTTTTCTCATCCGTGGATCTGGTGCCAACGTTGTTGGATCTTACTAAGACACCGCACGCTACTGGTGTCACCTACGATGGGGAGTCCTTGCCGGAAGTCTTGTTAGGAAAGAGTCGGGCTTCGCGCAAAGCACCGATCTTCTTCCGTCGACCACCTGACCGCGACTCCTTCTACGGTGACCTTGATTTGCCTGACTTGGCGGTGCGTGCCGGAAAGTGGAAGTTTCTTTGTGAGTATGATGGTGCGAAGCCTGAGCTTTATGACATGATTTCTGACAGGGGGGAGACCAAGAACTGCGCATCGGAACAGGCTGAGGTGGTAGCAAAATGGACTGAGTCCTTGCTGGCTTGGCATCAATCCTTGCCGACTGATAAGGGGGCCAACTTTGTGAAG
>MDTC01003632.1_pt1 | contig 18309 bp, 9 predicted proteins | sample 811181 | NCBI WGS metagenome assembly MDTC01 (sample SAMN05326644, study PRJNA326480) | marine metagenome | isolation source: seawater | place: Pacific Ocean: North | collected 2011
AATGCTGATTCTTTTTGGGCTGGAATAGAATCAATTTATGATGTCGCCTGACGTTAATTCCGCCCAAACCATGATCTACCCTGTGCCATGGTGGTTTCATTGCCTCTGCGCGTTCACTCAATGTCTGGCCTCATCTGGGTTTAGCCCGGCATTCGGTTCACCTGTTTAGATGCAGGGTGAAACCCCGATCGAGGCATGCCACGATGCGGACTTGGTTGGGAGGGGCAACACCACATTTGCCGTTTTCAAGCAACTTCTCCGTTAAAATCGTGTTCAATAGGTGTTACGATTCATTAACTCAGACTGATAGCGATGAAGATAAAACTCGGGTTTACAATTGGATTTTTTCTTGTGCTTTCAGAGGCTTGTGGTCAGCAGTTTTGTGGCTTTGATGAGCTCCACCAATTGCATCACGGTCCTGAAGATCAATGCAATATCCAAATCCTAGAGCGGGTAACTGGGTTAACTGACCGCACGGGTGAGGTTTTGACTATACCCGTTGTCGTTCACGTGATTCACAATAACGGTCCGGAAAACATCGACGATGGCCTCGTACTCGATGCCATTTCTTTTTTGAACGATGCATTCTCGAACAATGGTTTGTACCAAAACGAGTTGGGAGTCAATACGGGCATTCAATTCTGCCTGGCAGCGCAAGATACCCTCGGTGAATTCACCACAGGTGTGGAGCGTGTAGTATCGGAATTATCGGACGTTTTGGTCCCATCTCAAGAGTTGGACCTCAAAGCCTTGAGTCATTGGGATGGGGAGTCGTATCTCAACGTTTGGGTTGTTGAGGAGATTACAAGGGAAGAGAATAACGAAGCGGTCGTTGGATTTGCCACGTTCCCTTCGGTACACGGAGAACCGGTTGATGGAATTGTAGTTGAGTATACGGCGATGGGTGCCTCCGCAGTGGAAACTGCCATACTGGTCCACGAGGTAGGACATTATCTTGGTCTTTATCACACGTTTCAGGGCGGGTGTCCGAATGATGATTGTTTAACTTCCGGCGACCGCGTATGCGATACACCGCCTGATGCAGCGGCATTCAATACCCTTTGCTACGACGGAACCAACAGCTGTGGCACCGATCCTGATGATGCAAGCATCAATAATCCGTATCGAGCTATTGAACTGGGCGGTTTGGGTGACCAATTGGATATGCAGACGAATTTTATGGATTACGCAAATTTGTCATGCTTTGAGCGCTTCACAGATGGACAAGCCAACCGGATGCAAGCCGCCTTGCTGGAGTTGAGATCTTCCTTGCTTGAGGGCGATCGTTGTTCAGGCCCGTGTGACAATCCAATCGCGGCAGAAGTGAATTCCACCAGCCTCGAGGTAGAAGCAGGCGGAGCCATCGAATTCACCAATCTTTCTGTAAATTTCATTGGTGTTGAATGGTTTGTCGATGGTTTATCCCAAGGGAACACAGAGGATTTTGTTTTCATCCCATCAGAACAAGGCGCATATACCGTTTCCGTGGTCATGGAAGGCGAGCAACAGGGATGCACCGAGATGGTCGTTTTCGAAGTCATCGTTACTTGCCCCATTCAGGCGTCCTTCGATTCCAGTCCAGCCCAGTTTGATGTAGGCGGTACACTGGTCCTTAATAACACGTCAGTTGGCGCTGACTCCTACATGTGGTACTTGGACGGTGCGCTTGTATCAACTGATGCGAGCCCTGCACTCGAATTCAATGAATCGGGAGCGTACACGGTGCAATTATTGGCCATGGGTTCGACGTGTTCTGAATGGTCTACGCCTTTGAATGTTTCCGTGGGTTCTTGCGCCTCGGGCAATGAAGCCAACCTTTGGTTATTTTTCAACTCATTCGGCACAGGATTTGGCCTTGATTTTAATACCGACCCGCCAACTGCCGTTCTTGAAAATAATTTACCCTCCTACGTCGAACACTGCAAAACCACGCTTTGCGATGAGGCGGGGAGCCCACTTTTCCTGTGCACAGGCACAGAAGTGCTCAACAGCGAATACGAGGTCATGCCCAATGGTGATGAACTGCTGGGAAACCCCTCCAGTCATTATGGAGCCATGATTGTGGCAAGTCCAGGTTCATCGAACGAATACCATGTCTTTCATTCGTCGTTGTCGGATGCTGAAGCCGTTGGAGGGCTTTATTATTCCATCATTGATAAAACCTTAGACGATGGGTTCGGCGATGTCACTACCAAGAACCAATTTCTAGGTGAATTTGCCCAAGAGGCCATTACGTGCGTTCGCCATTGCAACCTTACCGACTTCTGGCTTGTAACCTACGATCAAATTGAAGGCCGATACCTCTCCTGGCTCGTCACGGAAAATGGAGTGGCGTTAGATCCAATCGTCTCCGAAATTGAACAGGACGTCTTTCATGCATTGCCTTTGACCCCCTCAGCGAAAGGTGACCAAATGATGCACGGTAACCTCCTCATGGCCTTTGACGCATCGTCAGGCGCCTTGACGGTCAAGGTTGATTTTGGATTGACCGATCTGGTGGGATGGGAATTCAGTGGGAGTGGCCGGTATTTGTACTTGTTCTATGGAGAGTTCTCTACCACAATCACACAGATTGACCTTTGGACGATTGAACCCACGGAGCCGATGGCTGGCGCCATAGCCGTTAACGAGCCTGGAACAACGGTTTATTTCTACCCTCAGCGCGCGCCCGATGGAAACATCTACATTGAGAATGCATTCAGCGGTGACATTGCACGAATTGTGGCGCCCAATCTGGCAGCAGACCAACTCGCATTCGAGCCAAATTTCGAGAATTTTCAAACCCTCATCAACAGCTTTGGCAACTACTTCCACCGGTACGTGAATGGTGAATCCCTATTTGTAGAAGGGGATGCGGTGGTATGCGCAGGCTATCCAATGACCTATGCCGTTTACGGTAACGATTGTCTGCAAGACCAGGTGGAGTGGACGGTTTCTGGGGCTGGATATACCGAGTTAAGTAATGGTCAAATCAGCGTTGAATTCCCTTCTTCAGGATTTGTAACAATCACAGCCACAATGGAATCTACATGTGGTGTGTTGACCGGAACGATGGAAGTGGAGGTCTTACCAGATCCGGGGCTAGAGCTTGGAGCGGATTTCGGGCTGTGCAGTCAAGAGACGGTTTACGAGTTGGATGCAGGAGAGGGATTTGTGAGCTATAGCTGGAGCACAGGAGAAAACACCCCATCCATTTTAGTTTCTGAACCTGGTCTGTATTCCGTATCAGTGAACGCCAATGCATGCACAGTGACCGATGAGGTAGAGGTTTTTGACGAGGAGTCTGATCCCATCGATTTGGGATTGGATGTGACACTATGCGAAGGTGAAATCCTCATCCTGGACGCTGGAGTTGGGTACAACGATTACACCTGGCAAGATGGAACGGTTGGTCCGCAGTACACGGTGTATGAGGCAGGTAGTTATGTTGTTAGCGCTACCATGCCGTGCCCGGCACAGGACACCTTGGTGGTGTTGGGGTGTGGGGAAGGAATTGGCTTGGAAATTGGCGTGCATACAGACGCAACGATTCAGGCCTTGCCCAACCCTAACCAAGGGATGTTCAGAGTCCATTGGGATGAGGAAGTAACAATGGAGCATTGGGCTGTGTACTCCCTTACAGGCCAATGTGTCGCCAGTGGGCGTCTCAACGGTTCGGGACACGTATCAATTGCCTTGCACGTGTCAAGTGGTATCTATGTGGTGAACCTTACCGGGGCGGGTGGATCTTGGTTTGACCGAATTCTTGTTGAGTAGGCATGTTCCGATTCAGAAAAGAACGCGGTTGTGATGTGACACTATTTGATGAGACGTCGAATGCTACACGCCGCCGTCACACCGCTAATGAACGAGGGCTCACATTGCTGCAAAGAGTTTGTTTCCAATCGTTAGGAGCATTCCTAACAGAATCACTCCAATAAGAAGCCCATACCCTCGCAATAGTGGGCTTTCTGCAGAAACGTAACGGCTTTTGCAAAAATCTGAATTAAACTTCGGGTTCTTTTTTGCGTCTTATTCAAAAATCGCTCCCATGCAAGAATGCTACCCTTCTGCCAGAAACTTCGTTTGCGTCATTGTAATTCTAAGCGCCATTGCGGTTTCAAGCCATGCTCAACCAGAATTGTCGAGTTGGCTCATCAATACGGATGGTGCGACGGGCTTATTCTGGAACAACGGAAACCCACAGGACAACGGAATTTCATGCGATGTCCAGACGGTCCAATTTTCAGATGACAACGTGTACATTCAGGCGACGGGTGTGCCTCGGTATGCAACAGCGCCTTACGGCGATGGAAACCCATCGCAAGCCTCGAACGCGGATTATTTGTTTCAAATCCCCCGCAACCCGGTACAGGGGCCAGCGGCTGGAACGCCCACGGGGTTGGGACACACAGCAGTGCTCATTAATGGCGTACCCGCCTTCAATGCAATGGATGCGTTCAGCTACAATAATCAGAACGTATGGCATCAGAATGCGGGGTTTTTCGAGTTGGCGGGCTTCGATTGCGCGAAAGGGCATCCGGCAATGGGCAATTACCACCACCATCTGATTCCAACACGTTTCGATGATTCCGAGGACGTACTCAATGACGTCTGTGCGGATTTTCCCAGCGATGGATTGTTGGCGATTGACCCCACCGTTCACAGCCCCATCGTTGGATATGCGTTTGACGGGTACCCCATTTATGGGCCTTTTGCTTATGAGAATGAGGACGGCACTGGCGCAATCGTGCGCATGGAATCAAGTCATTCCGTGCGAGATATCAATCAGCGGCATACCCTTGCCGACGGCACGCAGTTAGCCCCTAACCAATACGGTCCCGACGTGGGTGCGCTGGTGACACCAGCGATCCCGCCCGGAGCAGATCCAGTTGAGGCCGTACTTGGCGCCTACATTGAGGATTTCGAATTCATCGAAGGGTCAGGGCACTTGGATGAATTCAATGGCCGATTTGGCATCACGCCCGAATACCCGGCAGGCACGTACGCATACTTTGCAACGGTTGACGCAAGTCACAATCCGGCCTATCCCTATTTCTTCACGGCCTATCGCGGAGTCGTTGAAACGGACAATTTTGGTCAAGGACCAGGCGGGGGAGTAGGCAACACAAACGTTACCATTGACGAACCTGTGGAAACGTACACAGGAGCAAACGGGATGTATGAAAATGCAATGGCGAATTGGACCATGCATCCAAATCCAGCCTCCGATGAAGTACAGCTCACCAATGTCTCTGCTGGCATGCGATTTCTCGTGAAGGACGCTGCGGGTCGTGTGGTTCGATCGGGAGCAGCTTCTGGGCTGCATTGGACCTGGGATGCATCGGATTTGCCGGTGGGTATGTATTGGGTACAAGAGGAAAGCATCGGGATCAGCTTCGAGGCGAAGCCCCTTTGGATTGTGCGCTGATGGTGAACGTCCCGCCGCTGGCTTTTCTGTTGGGTTATTTCTTGACGTTATTCTGCACAGCCTCGGGGCAGGTGCCAAATTGGACGCATGATCTAGAATGGGCTGAGGAAGGGTGGAGCGCGCACAGCCTAGGAGAATGGCATGATGTTGTTGATGTTGTTCCTTGGCAAAATTATGCTGCGGCCGCGGTCAATGTTTACAGTGAAGATGGGTCATTTATCCCATATGCCTGCCGCTGGGACAACGCTGGCGGGCTGTGGCATTGGCCGTTGAAGACGGAAGGCGATTCAACACAGTATTCCATTGCTGCCTTGGATGTCGATGCGTCTGGTCAGTTGTGGGCAATTGGAAGTCAGCAACAAAACGAAAAGGGTTGGGCGAGCGATTGGGCTATATGGCCGGTAAATGAGGGGAACTTGATCGATACGACCGACGCCCTGTATGTCAATTTTGGAAGCCCATTTCAAGCCATGCTGGGCTGGGATGTTTCGCCCTCTGCCGATGTGTGGGGCGCAGCAATGGGCTATGTGTTGGACCCGTGCTGCTTTCATCGTGAGTTGCCAGTGCTGGTCGAAGTGTCTTCAGACCACGGCGTCACATCCGTGGTTTTCGATGTCGGAAACGAGACCACAATGGATACGTTGGGCATGCGACCAGCGCATCAGCGGCATGAGGTAGGAGGCGCTTATTATTGTGCAGTTCCTTCGGCCGAGGGAGGTTGGATTGCCGCAGGGGCGTACTCAAATGCAGCACATTACGAGGTACTCGTTGCAAAGCACTCACCTGACGGATCATTGGATGAGGCATTCGGCGAGTCAGGTTGGATTCACATGAACTTGAATCCCGACGTCAATCATTGGGTCGCCGATGCAATTTTGATTGATGGCCAGCTGTACCTTCAGATTCAGAGTCACAGTGGGGGAGAACTCAATCCGGGTTGGCATCAATTGGTGATGGATGCCCAGTCGGGGGAATTATTGAATTGGGAGTCCTTAGACGGAGTGGTCTCCGTTCATACCGACGGGTACCACGAAGGAGCGGAGACGAGTGTTGGTTTTTATGATGCTGAGGAGCCACGAGTCGTTGACCCCACTAATATGTCCCAGGCGGCGTTGACCTCAGCAATTGATTCAGGTAACTGGACAAACATCAAAACGACGTACCATGGTGATTGGGGCCGCTGGATAACAGTTGGCCAGCGACAACAGTCGGGAGCAACGTCCCTTGCAGCGTCACGATGGCTTGATCCCGTCTTGGGCCAGGCAAGTGTTGACGGACATGTGGCCGCTCCCTTTCCTAACCCCTTGATGCGAGGCGGTGTGGTTCACCTCCCAGCGCCATGTGTGGCACGTCCCTGCGAGTTGTATTCTGTTCTCGGTGCCCAAGTGTGGTCAACCCCGGTATCCGCTGGCAATGGTGTTGCCTTACCTGAATTTCTGACCGCTGGAACGTACATTCTCAGAAGCGTTAAGCATGCAACTGGGTGGCGGCTTGTGGTCCAGTGAAGCCGAGTCTAATCAAGCGCATTATCTAAGCGCCCCACATTGTCACCTCGCCGGATTTTACCGCGATTATTCGAAACCAGGGGTGGTGAAAGTCGAGGGATTCTCAGGACCAAAAATGAATTACTTTTTACGTTTGAAGTAAAATCGAGTAATGAAGATTCCGTTACCATCTTTTTCACCTGCATCGGATTCTACTCCAGAATTGACACTGATCAATTCCCAATTATCTGCCATCATCTCGTTGACTTTGCTATTGATGAGTGCATCGTTGGCAGCTATATTTTCGAAACGAAGTCCGGCAATGCTATAGAAATTCAGCAATTTGATTTCTTCATAGTTCTTCATACGAATATCCTTTCGTGAGGATTTATTGCGCCCGTTTTCTCCATTCACCGATTCAAAATCTTCGTGATTTCTCGATTCAGATGCGGTTATGATCCGGGAACGGCCGACCCCCCCAGGCACGATGGATTCAACCACGGTAAATGAGGTGAACTCATATTGTGCGGCCAGTGGTTTAGCATTAAGCGTGAGAAAAGCAATTGAAAGTGCCAAGACAGAAATTCTTGAGGTGCAGGTGGTATGTGTCATGAGAAAAGATTTTGCTGCTACTATGTCCTTCGAGGGCACAAACTATGCCAAAACCAGGGAAAACAGTCATAAGTATATAAGAAACAAGGATTTGCGTAGGGCTGAAACGGATACTATCGCTGGCTCACAGTGGGCTTGTTTGAGGTTGAGTAATTGTACATGAGCTGTTCATTTACGTGCTGGGTAAAACCCAATGGAATTACTTTCAGATCGAAGTCCAATGCTGCAAGCCACGTGCTTTACCTTCGGGACAAAAGAAAGGAGCGCAAGCCATGGCCTTAAGTCTCCCTTCTACTTCAAGGCTTTTAAAATGAATCGAATGAACTACTTTCCATCTGTGACTTCCGTGGTGTGCTTTCTTTTTGCACTCTCGTTGGCCAGCTTTTCAGCAGAGGTCAAAGGCCAAGAGGCCCCAACGTTGTTCACCATCTACCTGGTTCGCCATGCTGAGAAACAAACGGCGGTCAGCGACCCACCGCTTACTGCTTGTGGCATGCAGCGGGCAGCGGCGTTGCAGGCGTTTTTATCGGGCATACCGATCGAAGCGGTGTATAGCACTGATTTTAAAAGGACACAAAGCACGGCAGCCCCTGTTGCAAATACCAAGGACCTCGAAATTCAGTCATATTCCCCAGAGGCCCTCGAGGCCATGATGGAGGATTTGCTGGAAAAACGTGAGGATGCACTCGTTGTTGGACACAGCAACACTACCGCCGTTTTGGCCGGCCTTCTTGTCGGTGAAGAAATGGGTGCGTTTGACGAGTCCATCTACAACCGCATCTATCAAGTGGTGGTTTCGGAAAAGCAACAGCGACTTCACGTTTTCCACACGGCATTTGAATGCAACGATTGAGCAAAAAAAATCCCCACTCCGAGAAGGAATAGGGATTTTTGTAGGCATGGAGCCTCCAGAATTCATGAATTCAGATTACATCTTGATTACTTTGAAGTTTTGCTCGAAGTCCTCGCCTAAGCATTTGACGAAATAGGTGCCGGGGGCATATCCTCCTAGCGAAATGGTTTCGAGGGTACTTCCGCGCTCTATGCGCCCGGTATCGAGTACCCTCCCTAAACGATCGAACAGCACGTACTGCAAGGCTTGGTTCAGTGTGTTCGGGGCGGCCAACTCGATACTCAGTTGGTTGTTCGTGGGATTGGGGAAGACCCGGATGACAGGGGTAATGGATGCTTGCTCCTCGACGGCCACTACGCCACTGGGGATAAGTAACCGCTCGAATTCATAAACGCACGAGCTGAGGTTGTCAGTTACAACAACGTTGTATTCGCCGACGGGCAGATTCATGAAGACGCCGGTGGCCTCAAAATTTTGTCCGCCATCGATGCTGTAGAGGTAGGAGCCCTCTGCCGAAGTGGGTGCGATGATGATGGAGCCGTCCGTGGTCAAAACGGAATAGGGATGCGTTACAGTTATCTCCAATTCAGTGAAGTCACAGACAGCGATTACGATGGTTTCTGCGTAGGTGCAGGTTCCGGCTCCATTTTCTACTACGACTTGGTATGCACCCGCTGCGAGCCCTTCGAAAATGTTGGAGCTTTGGAAGGATTGCCCACCGTCGATGCTGTAGACAAAGTCATCATCATTCGAAAGGGTCTCTATGGTTAATACAGCATCAGATGCCGCTTCGGATGATGCGGGGTCAATGTCAATGTTAGCGAGGATTTGACATCCGCTTTCGCTTGCGCAAAATGACTCAACAGCCTCGCTGCCAAAGTCCCCATCGTTGTAAACAATGATTTCTCCTTCGGAATTCCATACTTGGAAGTTGCCTTGGCCGTAACCGCAGCACATGCCGTCTCCAAACGAGTCAAATACATAGAGCATTAGGCATGCATCGGAGTTGACGCAGACCGCTTCAGAATACTCATCTGCACCCGATCCGAGGTCGCCCTCAGAGAGGGTTTGACCTGAACCCACATCCACCAGTTTCCATGACGTTTCAGAGGGCCAGTCATCGGCTAAAAAGTACAGGGTTAGGTTTTCAAAACTCGCTTCCAAATCGGCCGTGGCCGTGGCTGCATTATTGTCGGCGTTACCATCCGTTACACCGTTGACGCTGGTCAGTGCTAATTGGATGGTGTTGGTGGAAGCCAGCATATCATCATCGATGAAAAACGACAGGCTGCCTTGGTCTTGAGAGGCGATTTCCACAGACTCTTCCAATACCTCCATGACCTCACCATTGATCAAAATCAGCACGTCGACGGAGGAAATGACTTCGGCGCCCAGGTTGCTTATGACCATGCTAACACTCACCTGACCGTCGCACGTAGTATTCACCTGTGCAATGGACAGGGCTCCATCTACGTTGTGCAAATGGCTCAAAACGAAGTCGAGTGTGTCGTTGTTCCCGTACCCGTCTTCGGGGTCGGACACAATGCCGGTAATGAGGTATTCGCCTGGGGAGGAGAAATCTTGCGTTGTAGTGAATTGGAGTAATGAATCGCCAAAGGGCGCAATGGTGCCCTGAACGTTCATCGTCTCCATCAATTCTCCGTCAACGAGCAAAGAGAGATCGAAATCACTCATATCATTCAACCCTGTATTCGCCACGCGAAGGGTTACGGTCTCACTTGCACTAAGGTCGGACGAAGCCACCGGTTCGACCAGCTCTTCAACCGCCAAATCATCGTCCGCTTTGATGCCGGCCCAGAACGATACCCAAGGACGGGCCTGTTTGATGGCCAGTGCGTCCTGTGCAGTGACCTTGTATTCGATGTCCATGCCGAATCCTTCGATGCCTTCAACCCCATAGAGCACTGCAAATTCATCGTGAATGGTACTGAGGTATTCACGCATGAGGTCGAGGTATTCGGTGTCCATGACCAAATCGCCGTCTTCCACCAAGTTGGACAACCGCAAAACGACATAGCCTGCGCCTTCGTCGGGATCTTCATAAAGCAAGATTTCTTCGGGCACAGCATTTGGTTCGGGGTTGGTGATCAAAGACTCGCCGACTTGCGTATTCAAATAGAACGTTCCCTCGGTGTTGTAGATGGGGTCCAAACTGATGCCGACACCGTTGGATTGCTCCTCTTGAAAATTGGGGTGACACAGTAAGCCCATGGCGGCCATGAAGTGGTCGACGCGGTAAAAGTCACGTTCCTCATAGGCCCTGAAATTCCACATGCTAGCGTACACCTGCTTGATGGATTTAGAGATGTGGCCTTCGTCGAGGTGTTGGGTTTTTGAGGTGTACAGTCCGGCACCACTGAAACCTGGTAAATCTTCGTTGTTCGTGCTTGAGCGGCACCGAACGGCTGTTCCGACTGGAAACGAATCGTGCATGGCTTGCAGCGCATCCATCATCCAAGGGGGCATTGGAGCATCTTTGATGTCATCCCGAAAATCCCGCAGACGGTCTTCTCGAAAGTCAATGTCGTAGATGAAGGATGGGTTGTTGATCATTACATCTGCTTCCTCATAGAAGTCATTGTATTGCATGAATTCATCGTAGAAGTAGAACGGGATCCCAAATCCATCGGGTATCGTTCCTTCTGGGAATCCAAAGGACCTCATGGTCGCTACGTTGGAGCACTTGGCACCGAACGCGCTGGACATCTCAAACCCGATGTCGTCGAGTGGGAGGATTTCGGTAAAGCTCAGGTCGCGTTCTGGAATCTGAGGCTCCGTGGGGCGCAACGCTTCGTACCATTCGTTGACTTCATCCAATGTCGCCTCGCGGATGAAGTACGAGTCGGCTTCAACCCGGTAGTAGATGTAATTCCCCAAGAGTTCTGCAATGGAATCAATGGAGATCGGATCAGCGATATAAGCGTTTGGTACGTTGTCCTGGATGGCGCGCAGGTTCACGTGGGAGAGGGGAGTTTGAATCACCGAAGTCATGATGCCGCCAACGCGCGGAAGCGAATTCGGCAGGGCGTCATACAGCACGATGTCTCTCGATCCGGGGGTCTCATCAACTTCCATGTGCTTGAAGAATCCGTACCCTTCGGCCAGATGAAGTGGGATGTAATCGACATTGCCAAACACCTCAGACTCCAGCACAACATCAATCCCAGAGTCTTCGAAGTCATCCGCGTAATCCTCGAGGTAATCGTCCTCGTCGTTCTCACCGATGAAATGGTTCATGTTGTTTTGGATGAAGGGCATATTGGCCATCAACAGTTGATAGGTGCGCTGTGTGGCCTCAAAATCGTAGGCATCGCCGAACGAGAAGTTGAAGGAGTACCCACCGATGACCCCATTGGGGTTGATTTGCGTGGGATTAAAGACGATCTCGCCGGAGGAATCGTCACCAGTGACATCTGCATCGATGGCTGACCAAAAACCATAATGAACGGTATGGGTGTTGCTGTTGATGAAGTAAACCTGCGGGTTTGGGCTGTCTCGGTTGAGTATGCCAAACTTCACGTAGAGCTGGTCGTCTAAGAAGGGTGCCCATCCAACGTTGTTCACGGTCGCAAGCGCCATGAAGGTTTCGGCATCTGGGATGGAGGTCGCACCGTCGTAAAAATCTACGGCCTCCGCATAGTTGAGCGGAGCATCCGTGGGCATCGTGTTGTATTCGGTTAAATCGTCTATTCCGTCCCCATCGATGTCACCAGGATTCGCAAGGTCGTATTCCCAAATGCTGTACTGATCGAGTGGATAAGCCGCACCGGGAGCGGATATCACCATGGTGCCATCCGACCCCAAGGTCATTGAAGCAGGCCATTCGAAATCAGGACTGTGCTGTGCTTGGAGGATGTAGTATTTGTCAGTACTGCCCTGAATCGAAAGTTGCACTTGTCCGAAGAGGTTCGCCGAATAGTTGTCCACGGTGACTTCCGTTTGAGCGAACAGTGAACCGCAAAACCCAAGTAAAAAGACGAGGATGAGGTGTGAAATGTTTTTCATGTAAGACAAGTGGAGGTTTCAACACAGTGTTTTTGGACGTTGGAGACCAACAATATTACCACAACTAGCGCTATGTTCAAGCTGTTGCGCTGTACGATGCGCTATTTCTGGTTGTTTTCATGAAACTATCGCGCTTGCGTAGACGGTTTGAGTTGGGCATCACACCCCTCGGCGGTCTCGAAAACGAACGTGCAATACCGGCTGAAGGAAAAAGTAGTTGGATCGGATTCCCTTTCTTTATTTAGACCAGTTCTAAATTACCGGATTTACGGTATTGGTCAACTCGATTCGACAAATGAAATTTGCGCTCGCTTTTAATTCACAAAACTTAGAAAATGAACACGACGTTCTCCTCTTTAAAAGGCATTTTTGTCTTTGCCCTAGTGGCGACTTTCGCTCTGACCTCGTGCAATCGAGACACGGAAGGATGCACTGATATTGCAGCCGATAATTATGATTCAGATGCAGATACAGACGATGGATCTTGCTCCTACGCTATTGCTGCGCCTGACACTTATGTTTTCACCGACGCTGACGGAAATAACACCGTGAGCTACAGCGGGCAGCACCAGCGTTTGAACATGCTGTCTGAGATGTCGTCATACCTAAAGACGGCAAATGACGAAGGCGTATCTGTGGACGCTGATGTACTAAAAGATATGTACGCTAATGAAGACTACACTTGGGATGATGAGGAAGGCCTGGGCATGACCGGTTCTTCGAAGCAATTGAAGAATAAGACTGTTGGTGGTGATAGTGAGTTCACGAATGTTTTCGAAACGTGGATGGATGAGGTAGCAGCAGCAAGTGATGGTTCAGGTGCAGGCTCTGCTGGTGTCACTGGTGTGGTTCTCTCCACAACCAACCCTGCGAAGCAATATTTGCAAAGTGCTCAAGGGCAGGAATGGACCCAACTGATTGAAAAAGGTTTGATGGGCGCTTGCTTCTACTACAACATCTCCGTGGTGTATTTAGGAAGCGACAAAATGGACGTGGACAATACAACTGCTGAGGACCCTGCAAATGGCAAGTACTACACGAAAATGGAACATCACTGGGATGAAGGCTATGGTTACTTCACCACGGCAGTGGATTATCCAAATTCAGGTACAGACCGTTTTTGGGGTAAGTACGCCGATGGTCGAGAAGATCTTTTGCAAAGCGGGTCCAAAATCGCTGCGGCTTTCCGTTTGGGACGAGCTGCGATTTCCGCAGACAACATGACGGTTCGTGACCAGCAAATTGAGATCATTAGAACTGAAATGGAGCTGGCTGCTGCTGGCACAGCAATCCACTACTTTAACTCTGCAATTTCCAACTTCGCCGACGACGCACTCAGAAATCACGCCTTGAGCGAGGCAAAAGCGTTCATGTGGGGACTTCAGTTTGGAGAAAACACCTCAGTCGATTCAGATGAGGTTGCACACTTACTCGAAGACTTAGGTGACGATTTCTACGCAGTAACAACAGCAATGCTGACCGAAGTTCGTGACGAACTCGCAGCGGCAACGGGCTTGACCGACTTAGCTGAGCAATTGTAATGGGTAGGAACATACTCAAAGAGAACATTGGAATGAACTGGGGCTCCTTTATGGGGCTCCAGTTTTTCCTTTTGTTAATGGTCCTTGTCGCAGCTGGATGCAATCCAGATGAGCAAGACGAGCCCGGAGATTCTTTTGACCGAGAAGCCTTTTTGATCAATGCTGCCGATAATCTTATTATTCCTGCATATTCGGAAGCGGTGGTTTCTGCGGAAAATCTTTGTATCGCACTTTGGGATGGAACATTAGAACAATCCCGCGCGGCCTTGAAGGAGTGTGCGATGAAATGGCAAGCGGTCGCTCTTTTTGATTTTGGTCCAGCGGTGGGCCGAAACCTCTTGGGCACAACGAACTCTCATCCCTGTGATTCGCTGGACGTGGACGAAGATGTGATGAACGGCAATGTTGTTCCGGGCCTCCCAAGTACACTGGATCGCACAGGATTGCCGGCATTGGATTATTTACTGCACAAAGGAGAATGGAACGCGGATAGGTTGCAACATGCCACTTTTTTGGCAAACCATTTACACGACGAACTTCAGGCTGTCCACGACAGCTGGGTTACCGAATACAGGGATAACTTTGTTAGTCGGACCGGTACAGACATTGGAAGTGGTCTGGGTATGATGCTCAATGCCTTCAACCGAACCTACGAAGGGAATGTGCGTAAGGGTAAATTAGGCCTTCCAGCAGGTGTATTTTCATTTTCGGGCAACCCTAAACCGCATACCGCTGAGGCATACCATGCCGGTGATTGGAGTGTTGACTTACTTCAAGAGGCCATGTTGGCGACTGAACGAATCTATTTGGGAGGAGAGGGTATAGGTCTTGACGATTATCTCCAATCGTTAGGTGATGTATCCTACGGCACAGAGCTTGATGCGGAAATAAAAGCTCAAATTGCAGCGGCCCAGTCGGCAGTCCTAACATTGGATGATCCGTTGTCTGAGTATGTGGTTGCCAGCCAACCGGCAGCTCTCGATGTATACAGCGAATTACAGGCCTTGGTTATTCTTTTAAAAGTGGATATGATGTCTGCTCTCGGTGTTATAGTGACTTACCAAGATACAGACGGTGACTAGGCTTGTCTCGGCCGCCCCTTTGGTTACCTTAAGGAGGTTGTTTGCGGTGCTTACCCTCTTTAGCACGGTTAGATTCATCGGATACGGCTGGGTTGAGACTCAAGTTCTACAGCCTACTTGGCTGTTCCCTTTTGATGGATTTGAATGGCTCCCTCGTCCAACTGTGGAAGGAGCCATTCTTCTGTTTACAGGTATGCTTGTCGGTTCTTGTTTGATGTTTTTCGATCGAGTGGCGCGGTTGGGGGCGTTCACTTTCTTTATCTGTTTCACGTACGTTGAGTTATTGGATAAGTGCAATTACCTAAACCACTACTATTTCGTTTCGCTTGTTGCTTTTCTGCTCATTCTGATACCTACTCGTTCCGATAGGCCCATGGTCCCCCTTTTTATGAAGTCGGCCTTTCAAGGGTTGCTGGCGTTAGTGTACTTTTTCGCCGGACTAGCTAAGCTTCACACAGACTGGTTAATTGAGGCGCTCCCCCTATCAATCTGGTTGCCTCAGCACAGCAGTCTACCTTTAATTGGTCCATTGCTCGCGGAGAGATGGATTGCTTATGCATTCAGCTGGGCGGGTGCTGCATTCGATCTCTTCGCTCCATTTGCTCTTTTTAGTGACAAGTTGCGTCCGTGGTTTTATCCGATTTTGGTTGTTTTTCATGTGCTCACTTGGGTACTCTTCCCAATCGGTATTTTTCCATGGGTCATGATCCTTTCTACGACCGTGTTCTTCCGAGATGATTGGCATTATTCGCTGTGGGACCGCCTTGGATTGCCTCTTGCTAAAGCCAAAACTGCCCCATTGGTTTCCCATGCTAGAATGGGTTGGCAATTCGCAGTAATCGGAGTGTTATTTATTTTCCAAGTGATTTTCCCGTGGCGGCACCTCGTCTATCCAGGCAATCCGTTTTGGCACGAAACGGGATACCGTTTTGGATGGCGGGTGATGCTCATGGAGAAGTCCGGCATGGCGACATTTTATGTCAAAGAGGAGACAGGTGTTGAACGAATTTTTGAGCTTGATAAAATCTTGACTCCCAACCAAGTAAAAATGACCGCGACCCAGCCAGATCTATTGCGTCAAGTTGCCCGAAGGATAGCTGCTGAAAATGAGGGTGAAGAGCGGGTTCGAGCGGAGGTGTGGGTATCGATGAATGGCAGAAGATCCCAGTTGTACCTGGACCCATTTGAAGATTTATCGACCCCAATAGCCAGTTGGGCTCCGCGTACTTATGTGTTGCCTTTGGACTCTGTAATCAGACCAGCCGAATGGGACAAAATGCGAGAAAGCCAAAGAAATGAAAGAGGTTGGTAATTGCTGGATTATGGAGAAAGTCTTCGTCCTGACGTGCATGATCCTATGCTCTTCTTGCTTGTTGGGACAAGCGCTTCTTGGGTACGCAGTCGCCACTGACAATTCCCCCATTCCACGCGCAAACATTGTTTGGACCACACAATCTGCCGAGGAGGTTGTCTCCGGAGCTGATGACGGTACCTTTCTAATCGATTTGGATGAGTATCCCGTGCGCCTTTCAGTAAGCGCTATTGGTTATGTAGCCGTAGAAATATTAGTTGATGAGCCACAAAGTACACCCTTGGTGATTGTGTTGAATGAACTGAGCGTCAACGTAAGTCAGGCATTGGTCGAATCTAAGCGAAGCCCTACCGAATGGCTGCCATCGCTTTCCAATGGAGGGCTATACCGAGGGATGAAGAGTTTGGCCATTCGACCCGAAGCGGTACTATCCGTGTCGGGGGAGGTTCAAGCCAGAAATATATTTTCGGCCATTCCGGGGGCCAATATTTGGGAGAGTGACGCGGCCGGACTTCAACTTGGCATTGGCGTCCGCGGATTGAGTCCAAACCGTTCAGCTTACTTGAGTATCCGACAGGACGGAGTGCCGATTGCGGCAGATCCACTGGGCTATCCAGAAGCCTATTACACCCCGCCCTTGCAAATGGTTGAAGCCATATCGCTCGTTTCTGGTGCGGCAGCGCTTCAATACGGCTCTCAACTTGGCGGCTTATTGAATTTTCAAATGAAGCGCTGGAATGGAAATGACAGGGTGGATCTGGAAAGTCTCTTGTCCCTAACCGCCTATGTCCCGGAGGACAAGGAATACAGGGGCAACCAACATTTTGCGTTGCAAGCCTCACTTCCGACTTCTGCCACGTCGGGCCTCTTTATTGCCATCGACAACAAAACAGGCACAGGCTGGAGAAGCAATGGAAGGTTCAATAGCACAACGTTTCATATCAATGGAAAACAAGACATTAGCGATGTCTTGACGATTCGAGAGCATGTTTCCTACATGACGCGAGAGGAGCAACAACCGGGCGGCCTGACAGAGGCTTTGTTTGTCTCAAGTCCCAGAATGAGCACACGGAATCGAAATTGGTTCAGCATAGATTGGTTCGTTGGCGGGGTAGGGATAGACTACCAAACATCCAGCTCATGGAAGCTGAACGCAGATCTGAGCACAGTCATCGCGAACCGAAATTCATTGGGCTTTTTGGGGACTCCAGATCGGATTGATTTCGGGGGAGCGCGAGGTTTGATATCGGCGGATTTCAGGTCAATTACTTGGGATTTAAGAGGAACTCGAAGTTGGAAGAATAAAGTCAGCGGTGGTTTTAATGCTTTGCTAATTGGTAGTCAGGGTCTTAGGGGTGATAATCGGATGCGCCAGGGCTGGGCAAATGATTCGGATGATTCAGATTTTACATTTATCGAACTACTCGTTGGCGAAAGCAGTGACACCAACTTCCCTAATTTTCAAGAAGCTCTCTTTGCTCAAGGCATCATTGGGGCTTCACCAAGATTTTCGCTGACTCCAGGCATTCGCTGTGAGTGGATAAGAACCTCAATGAGTGGTGAGTACAGGGCGGTAGCAACGGATTTGAATGGGAACTTTCTGGAAGATTCCATTTTCAGCACAAGTGATTCTAGGAATAGAGTCGTATTCCTGCCTGGTATAGGTTTTTCGTGGAAGGAGGGCACTACGGAAGTCTATGGAAATGCTGTGAGAAACTTCCGAGCCATTAATTTTTCTGACATCCAATTAACGGGTCTAGGCGTTGTGGTCGATCCGAACATCAGCGATGAATTTGGAGCAAATTTTGATCTGGGTATTCGAAGAAAGACAGAAAATTTTCAAGTTGATTTGAGCGCTTATTGCCTGTTTTACAGGGAGCGAATTGGCTTGATCCCCGCCGTTGTGCCCGCCCCACCTCCGATTTTTCAGAAGGCGATTTTTTTGCGAAAGAACCTGAACGATGCCCGGACCTTGGGCGCAGAGTTATC
>MDTC01205926.1_pt1 | contig 18305 bp, 16 predicted proteins | sample 811181 | NCBI WGS metagenome assembly MDTC01 (sample SAMN05326644, study PRJNA326480) | marine metagenome | isolation source: seawater | place: Pacific Ocean: North | collected 2011
ATCATAAATAGACAATTATTTCCTATTGTAGTTTGAGAGCCACCACCAGCTGTGCCTGGATTAATTGTTACATATTCTCTAATAAGATTATTGTCTCCTATCACAATACTGTTTTTTTCATTGTTATACTTCAAATCTTGCGGCTGCGTTCCTATACTTGCAAATGGAAATATCTTTGTTTTTTTTCCTATATTTGTATTGCCTTCTATATGTACGTTTGAAATTAACTCTACACCTTCACCGATTTCTACTTCTGGTCCTATATAACAGAAAGGCCCAATTTTAGAATTTTTATTTATTCTTGCCTTTGTGTCAATTACAGATGTTTTATGTATCATTTTTTTTCAACTATTGTTGCGGACCATTCTGCGTCAGCCATTCTTTTACCGTCGACTTTTGCAGTTCCTTTATATTTCCATACTCTTCCATGAGATCTAACAGCTTCAATTTCTAAATGTAATTCACAATCAGGTATAACTGGATTTCTAAATCTTGCTTTATCAATACTCATTAAATAAACTAATTTATTAGCATATTCCTCTGGGTCTATTCCATGTGCAGTCAACGCTGCAGCAGCTTGACCGAAAGCCTCGACAATTAATACACCAGGCATTACAGGTTGGCCAGGAAAATGACCTTGTACATAAAAACCATCTTTTTTAACATACATAATGGCAGTAGCTGACTTTAGCGGAACAATATTTATTAGTTTGTCAATTAACAACATAGGTTCTCTATGTGGTAGGAGACTTTCAATTCTTTTTTTATCTATAGTTGTTTCGTTCATTTTATTTTTGATTTTTTTAGAAAATTTTTTAGCTTAATTGCTGGATAACCCATTACAATACTATTGTTTTCTATATCTTTTATAACACCGCTGCCACCTCCAATTTTAACATTGTCACCTATTTTTAAATGACCTGAAATACCAGCTTGTCCACCAATAGAAACATTGTTGCCTATTACAGAACTTCCTGCAAACCCAACTTGACCTGCTATCATACAGTTTTTGCCAATTTTAACATTGTGAGCGATATGCACTTGATTGTCTAAATATGTATTTTCACCAATTACTGTATCATCTATAGAACCTCTATCAATTGTGCATGAGGATCCTATTTCAATATTCTTATGCAAAACAACTTTTCCAATATGCGGAAATTTTATATTTTTTTCTTTTAAAGGTATGAACCCAAATCCTTTGAGTCCAATTTTACATCCGTCTTGAATAATCACGTTTTCTCCTATTATAGAATTTTTTATAACTATTTGAGAACCAATAATACAATTTTTGTTAATAGATACATTGCTTTCAATTATAGTATTACTTCCCACGATGCTACCATCCCCTATTTTTACGTTTTTTCCAATTAAAACATTATTTCCAAATTTTACACCTTTATAAAGTGTAGTATTTGGAATTTTGAGAGTTAAGTCTGGAAAATCTACATCAGCGGATGGATAAAATTTTTTTGTTATTTTTGCTAATTCATAAAGAACATTATTAACTAAAATTTTAATACAATTTTTGGGCAAATATTTTTGTAGTTTACTTGTTGTGATACAACAACCAGCTTTTGTGAGATTCGCATAATCTTTATACTTTATTGTATCAAAAAACGTGAGGTCTTGATTGGAGGATTTTTCTAAAGTTTTAACATCTAAAATGCTTAAATTTTTAGAGTTTACGTCTTTAAAAAGGTCTTTAATTAAGAAAGGTCCTTTTCTTTCAAAGAAAAGATTTTGGTCCATTTAATTACTTTATATTTAGTGTCTTTAAATCTTTATTTAATAACTCTATAATTTTTGGAGTAATGTCTAAACTTACATCACCTAGCAATACAGCTTTTTTGTCAATTACTAATCTAATTTTTTTTTCTTTCATGTAAGAACTTATAATTGGATTAAGTTTTGTTAATAAATCTTGTTTTGCTTTGTCTCTCAGTTTTGTAATTTTTTGTAATGACTGCTGTCTTTCTCTTTGCATTTTTGCCGCCCTGCCTCTCAGAGCTTTAACTTTTTTTTGATATTCTTCTCCTGAAATTAATTTTTTTTGACTTATTATTTGAGTTTCTTCTTTTTTGATTTCGGCCTCTTCTTTTTTAAATTTATTTCCATTTTTTTCCAGTTTTTTTTGCAATATTTTTTGGGCTTCCGAACCAGCAGTACTTGTGTTTAAAACTTTTTTAAAGTCTATGAAAGCTGTGCTGGCAAAGGATATATTATTAAAAAAAATAAACACAAAAGCTAAAAGGAATATTTTATGTAAATTTTTCATTAAAAAGTCGTTCCTAATCTAAAATTAAATGTCTCAGTTACATCGGTACTTGCTTTTGAAAGGTTTTGAGAAAAAACAAAAGTCATTGGTCCAATTGGTGAAAGCCAGCTTGTATTAACTCCGGTAGTAGCTCGCACTTTATTAGAATCATCAATGCTACTACTATAGTCGACGCCCCAAACATTTCCAAGATCAAAAAATAATTGTACTTCGGTTTTAGTGCTCTCTGGTAATGCATTTGGAAGTGATGCTTCAAAATTAATTGCTGAGACGTAATTTCCACCAACATAATCTTCGCCATCTCTTGGGCCAACTTTTCCTTTTTCAAAACCTCTTAATTTACCTGAGGGTAATGACAACCTTTTATTCAATCTTATATCATCATCCCCAAGAGAATTAATTGCTCCTACATAAAATTTAGCAGCACCAATTACATCAGGTGAGAATGACTTGTAGCTAGCAACCCCGTATTTGTTTTCTATATAAGCGCTATCAGCATAAATTGGGAATGATTGCGTAAATCCAGATGTATAACCTGATGTAGGCATAAATGATCTATCTCTTTTATCTAAATATATACTGTAAGTTGCGTTTAAGTCTACGAATGTGCCCGCTTGTTTTTTCATTGCATCTGACGCTGTACTTTGCACTTTAAGATCATCGTAAGAAAACATTAGGCTGGGAGCTAAATAAATATCTTTATACTGCTCAAAACTAGTACCAGCACCTATTGAATAAATATTATTTTTATAGCCTGAAGTTGAATTTTTATCCGTTGCTAAGCTGCTTAAATGATAGTTTAATTCATTTCCAGAATAATTATGATTAGGATTTGAAACACTAATTCGTCCTTTCAGGGAGTCTTTAGATGTAGATAAACTTGATGCCACCTTAATTCCTTCACCTAAAAAGTTATTTTCTGATACGTCGAAGGCAAATGATGCTCCTCCAGTTCCAATTCCAGCTCCAGCAGCTATTTCGCCTGTGGCCCTTTCTTCAACGGTTAGATCAATAACTTTTAAATCATTTGCTGTACCTACTGTCACATTTTCTTTAACAGACGCAAAGATATTTCTAGACTTTAATTTAGCTATAGTTTTTTCTAATTTTAATTTATTATAAGGGTCACCTTCATCAAGCAATAACATTCCTCTAATAACTGATTCATTTGTTATTGTGTTCCCTTTTATGTTTATTCTTTCAATAAGATCTTTACTTCCCTCATAAATATTAATTTTAACTTCAATTGAATCACCCTCTAGAATCTCGCTAACAGAATGCTCAACAAATTGTAAATCGTTATCGTTTATTAATTGGTCTAAATCTTCAAGTAATGTTTTAACTAAAAAAGGTGAGTAATATTTCCCAACGACTTTTTTAAAATTTTTATTTAAAGGTATAAAATTTAATTTATTAAGCGATGGATTTACATCAGTACTTATTTTAGTAATGGTAAATCTCTTGCCGGCATTAATTGTATAAGTAAGTTCTGTTTCGTTATTTTTGTTAATTTCAGCATTATTTGAAAGAATTGCAACATCATAATAACCAATGGATTTATAATAATTAGTTAAAAGTCTAATATCTAAATCAATATTTGATTTATTTAAATTAGTATTTTTTGTTAATAATTTCCAAGGTTTATCTTCTTCAGATACTATTACGTCACGCAACCTACGTTCTTTAATTTTTTTATCTCCGATAAAAGATATTTTAGAAATTTTAGTTTTTTCACCCTTATCTACAATGAAAATTAAATTTAATCTATTTTTTCCAAATTTTTCTACTTTTGCTTCAACCTGGGTAAAATTAAAACCCTGAAAAGCATAGAATTGTTTAATAACTCTAATGTCATCATTAAGTAAGCTTTTTACAAAAGACGAACTGGGTGTCAGATTAATTCTTTCTAAAATTGCATCTTTAACTTTGTTGGCTTTTTCTCCTTCAATTGAAACTAAATTAATTATAGGAAATTCTTTAACTAATATTTTCAAAACATTATTTTCTAAAGATATATTAATGTCTTCAAAAAAATTAGTGGAGTAAAGATTTTTTAAGATTTTATTAATACCTAACTTATCGTAATCAGTGTTGAGCTTGATTTCTCCATAAACACTTATTGTTTCGGAACTAATTCTGTCATTTCCTAAAATATCGATTTTTTTAACTACTTCTGCTAAAGAGAAATTAGAAAACAAAATAAAAAACAAAAGTATAATAATTTTTTTCATATAATTACTTTTTTTTTCTTAAAATTATTTCTAAGGTCTTTTTTCTTGACCATTTATCAATTAGGTAAATAATTTTTAAACTTGATGGAGTTTTTATAGCATACTTTTTATAATATTTGTCCTTTAAAACCCAAAATAGATTGTCGATTATTGAGTTAAAACTTATCTTTCCAGATAAAAATTGATCAACTAATATTTCATTAGCTGCATTTATAATAATTGGCGTTGAAGGGTATTTGTTTAATTTTGGTAATATTTTAATTACAGGAAATTTATTTTTATTTACTTTTTCAAAAGTTAGGTTAGGAAAAATTAAATTTTCTTTTTTTTTTGATTTATAAAATCTGCTATTTCAACTTTTGACTTAAAAATTGCATTAGAAATTGGTATAGTCATATCAGTTTCATGAAACAGGAACTTAGAGGTGCCATTATTAAATTTAACAATAGCATGGATTAATGATTGAGGATGAATGATAATTTTATACTTATGTTTTTTAAAATGAAAAAGTTTTTGAGCTTCTAATAATTCTAAAATTTTATTCATTAATGTAGCAGAGTCTATTGATATTTTTTTCCCCATGTTCCATCTTGGATGTTTTAAAGCATCTTTAATTTTAATATTTTTAAAATTATTAAGCTTTAGGTTTAAAAACGGGCCGCCAGATGCTGTAATATAAATTTTATCAATTTCTGAGTCTGAATAATTAGTAGTAAGTTCTTTGATTGAAAAATGTTCAGAATCGAGTGGTATAATTTCTGTTTTATTTTTTTTTGCTAATTTTTTAATAATAGACCACCCGCATATAATTGACTCTTTGTTTGCTAATAAAATTTTTTTTGTTGATTTTATAAAATTAATAGTAGGTTCTAAACCTGATATACCTGGTATGGCAGCTATTGTAATGTCAGTTTTTTTTTGAAAGTTGTACTTATTATATTTATAAAAAATATTTGTTTTTTTAATTTTTTTTTTGATTATTTTTTCATACGTTTTTTTATTTGTTATAATAAAATTCTTTGGACTGAATTTAATTATTTGTTTATAGATTTCTTTTGTATTACTATTTGCAACTAACGTATTTACTATAAATTGTTTTTTTTTCTTTTCTATTATTTTTAAAGTTGTGCTTCCGATAGAACCCGTAGAACCAAGTATATTTATTTTTATTTTCATTAAATCAACAAAAAGAATGTAAATATACCTGCAGGAACTCCTAATAAAATACCGTCTACTCTATCTAGTAACCCGCCGTGACCAGGCAATAAGTTTCCTGTATTTTTTACTTTTGCATTTCTTTTAAGAAATGAAATAAATATATCACCCAGCTGACTAAATAATGATGTCATTAAAAAAAATACTAAGATTTTTAAATTCATTTCAATTATTCCTGCAAAATAAAAAATTATTAATATTAATATTGAAAAAATAAAACTACCTAAGGCTCCAGAAATTGTTTTATTGGGACTAATTGATGTTAGCTTTTTTCCCTTAAAAATTTTTCCAAATGTCAGGCCTCCTATGTCTGTTGCGATACAAATTAATATAGTTAATATTATTAATAATTTTGTTGAAAAATTAATAAATAATATAAATAAAATTATAGAGTATAAAGAAATGTAAGTTAAAAATAATAAATTAAATATCAATTGAAAATATTTTTTTTTAAATATTTTTGATACTAAACTAGAAAATTCTAACCAAGAAATAATGCTGATGATAATGAGCGCATAAAGCAGGAAAAGTTGGTTTAACATCATAAATATGAACATTATGAATAAGACAAAAGAAGTTAATATTCTTTTTTTTAATTCTATACCCATTTAAATATTTCCATAGTTTCTTTTAATTTTATTATAATTATTTACTATTTTTTTTAAGTCAGTAGAATTAAAATCTGGCCATAGTTTATCTAAAAAATATAATTCTGTATACGCTAATTGCCACAACATAAAATTGCTTAGTCTTTTTTGACCACCTGTTCTTATTAAAATATCAGGATCTGGAAGTCCTTTTGTGTAAAGATTTTTATCAATATTTTTAATATTTATTTTTTGCTTTTTTTTAATCTTTTTTAATGCGTTAACTATCTCACTTTTTGATCCATAATTTATCGCAATATTAACTGTTAATTTTTTATTTTTTTCAGTTTTTTTTATAGTTTTTTTTAATGTATTTTTAATATTTTTTGGTAAAGTAGATAAATTACCTAAGATATTAATTTTTATATTATTTTTAATAACATTTTGAATTTCTTTTTTAAAATAGGAGGCAATTAAACTGAATAAGAAATTAATTTCCTTTTTTGGTCTTTTCCAATTTTCTGTTGAAAAAACATAAAAGGTTACAATTGGAATTTTAATTTTTATTGATGACTTAACTATTTTTTTTACTACTTTAACTCCATTAATGTGACCGTAATTGCGATTTTTGTTTCTTTTTTTTCCCCATCTTCCGTTACCGTCCATGATGAAAGCCACATGGTTTAGTTTGTTCATATCTGGAGTATTTCTTTTTCTTTTTCTTCTAAAATTTTTTCAATATTTTTAATATTTTGATCGGTAAGGTTTTGTATATTTTTTTCAAATATTTTATTGTCATCTTCACTAATTTTTTTATCTTTTAATAATTTTTTAGTCTCCTCATTAGCATCTCTTCTATTATTTCTTATAGAAACTTTGCTTTTTTCACCTATATTTTTAAGAATTTTAATTAAATCTTTTCTTCTTTCTTCAGTTAAATCTGGAATCCTTATTCTCACCGTTTGCCCGTCTATTTGTGGATTAACACCTAAGTCTGATTTTTTAATTGCAGCATCAACTTGTTCTACATTAGATTGATCCCATACTTGAATAGAGATCATTCTAGCCTCAGGAACACTCACTGTGCCAATTTGGTTAACTGGCATTAATTGTCCATACACATCGACCTTTATCATATCAAGCATAGAAGCGTTGGCTCTTCCCGTTCTTAATGTAGAAATATCTTTTTTAAAGGAAATAATAGTTTTTTCCATTTTTAATGAATGATTTTTTTCATTAAATTCTGAGCTCATAATTTTAAACTCCTTCGCCAACTTTATATCTAATGAAATCTATTACTTTTATATCCTTAAGTATATCAGAAACTTTTATTTTTGGATCTATTATCCATGCCTGATTTAATAACGTATTTTCAGAAATAAATTTATTCAATTTACCTTGCGATATTTTTTCAACCATTTCTGGTTTTTTACCAGAATTGATAAGTTCTGCTTTTATAATTTCTAATTCTTTTTCTAATATTGTTTTTTCTAAATCATTCTTATCTATTGATAATGGATTTAACGCAGCAATATGCATTGCAAGTTTATTTCCTAGGTCATTATTTTCATCAATTAAATTTTTTAATTTTACTACAGAAATAATTTTTCCTACATTTTTTTCTATTGATCCGTGCACGTAGACAAAATTTTTACCTTCTTCGTTATTAAAAAATTTACTTCTTCTTAGTGTTATTTTTTCTCCAATTTTAGCTATTAGATCAATCAAGTTGTCTTCAACTTTAATGTCATTTTTCATAATGTGTTTGTTAATTTTGTTTAAATCACCATTTACCTTAAAGCAGATTTGAGATATCTCCTTACAAAATAAAATAAAATCTTCATTTTTTGCTACAAAATCAGTTTCGCTATTAATTTCAATAATAGAAACTTTGCCATTTTCTTGGTACGCTAAAGCAAGTCCTTCTGAGGCGGTACGGCTCATTTTTTTTGAAGCTTTTGCTATTCCTTTTTTTCTTAAAAATTCTACAGATTTTTCTATATCACCATTATTTTCATCAATTGCTAACTTACAGTCTTTAAAACCAACACCCGTTAGTTCTCTAAGTTTTTTAATATTTTCTAATAATGATTTGGTGGACATTTAGATTAATAAAACGTTTTATTTTTTTGTTTCTTCTTTAATTATTTTTTTAGCTTTATTTAGATCTTTAGAAATGGTTTTTTCTTTTTTTACTTCTTTAACATCTTCATCTTTATTTTTTTGAAACTTCGCTGCATCTACAATAGTATTTTTAAGTAGCTCACAGTATAAATTTATTGATCTTCTGGCGTCATCGTTACCAGGAATCGGAAATTCTATATCAGTTGGATCAGAATTAGTGTCTAAAATAGCTACTATAGGAATATTAAGTTTAACTGCCTCCTTAACTGCTAATGACTCAATGTTGGTATCGATTATAAAAATCATCTCAGGAAGTTTTCTCATTTCAACTATACCACCCAAAGATCTTTGAAGTTTATCTCTTTCTTTGCCCTGTTTTAAGATTTCTTTTTTAGTAAAACCTATGTCATCTTTTGAAAGCCTTTCATCAAGTAAACGTAATCTTTTAATTGAGTTTTGTATTGTGTTCCAATTAGTAAGCATTCCGCCTAGCCATCTGTAATTAACAAAATACTGTCCGGTTTCTTTTGCTAACTCGCTGACTTGATCGGCTGCTTGTTTTTTTGTTGAAACTATTAATATTTTACCGCCACCGGAAATACACTTATGAATTTGAGATAAAGCATTTTTAAAAAAAACGACCGTTTGCGTTAGATCTATAATGTGTATTGAATTTTTTTCACCAAAGATGTATTGCTTCATCTTTGGATTCCATCGAAGGGTTTTGTGCCCAAGATGTACTCCGGCTTCTAATAGTTGTTTTATATTTACTACTGGTACGTTCATATTTTTTCCGGTTAAATCCACCACAACTATTCCATTTAAGGACCGGTAGGGCTTACGCCCTTAATGTTGTGTGCGAAATTATGTATTCCTTACAGGTAAATTAATAAAAAATCAAGGAACTAAAAACTTATTTTTTTCACATATTGCTTGTTTTTTATATCATTGAATAGATTTAAATCAAATTTTCTAGTTTTTTCTAATTTAAACTTAAGTCTTTTGTTGTTTTCATTTATTATAAAGTTTATTTCAGTTTCCCCCTCTTCTTTTAATGCATCTTTTATTTCTTCTAAATTGTAATCTTTATTGAGCTCTATTAAAACTTTTTCGTATGGCTTATTAACCATGTCATTTAAGCTTAAAATTTTTCTAATATTTACGCGTCTTTGATTGTTATCACCAGTTATTCTGTCTTTTTGTAGTGTTAAAATAAAAGAACTGGACTCCATTAATTTATCTCTATTATTTATTAGAAGTTCTGAAAATAAAAATAACTCATATTCACTACTAATGTCGCTGAATTTAATAATTGCAAATGCTGTGCCTTTTGAACTTTTTTTTTCCTGAATTGACATTATTGTTCCTGCTACTAAACTTTCACTCAAACTAGAATTAAGAAATTCTTTATATGGTTTTATTTTTAATTCTGAAAAAAGTTCTTTGTATTCATTGAGTGGATGGTCTGAAATATAAAACCCAAGTGAAGAAAACTCTTCAAAAAGCAAATCTTTTTTGGTCCATTTGCCCTCTGAGTCGAATTTAAAAGTGTCATTAGTTGGATCGGATAAATTTTCAAATAAATTCGATTGATTACTTATTTTATCGTCATACTTACTTTTGATCACTGAAATCATTTTAGGTATAGAAGAAAATAATTTTTTTCTATTATTGTCAATTTTATCAAAAGCACCCGCTTTAACCAATCCTTCCAACTGTAGTTTGTTTACGTCTTTGGGGTCTACACGATTAAGAAAATCATTTATTGATTTAAATTTACCGTTTTTTTCTCTTTCTTTGACTATATTGGAAACAGCTTCATATCCGACGCTTTTAATCGCACCTAATCCATAAAAAATTTTATTCTCACCTGCTATAAAATCTACATTACATTCATTTATACATGGTCGTATTACATCAACTTTTAATCTTTTTAATTCCTCTACATATTCTCTTAGTTTTCCCGTATTAGTTAAAGATGTTGACATTGAAGCTGCAATAAATTCTTCTTTATAATGAGTTTTTAAAAAGGCAGTTTGGAAAGCAATCATTGCATAGGCAACCGCGTGACTTTTATTAAAACCATATTCTGCAAATGGTTCAATTTTAGTAAAAACATAACTTGCTACATCTTTTTTGATTCCATTTTTTATCGCTCCACTAATAAATTTATCTTTTTGTTTTTCTAGTTCAGCTCTTTTCTTTTTTCCCATGGCTTTACGCAAAATATCTGCTTCTCCAGCTGTAAAACCAGCAAGTATTTGCGCAATTTGCATTACCTGTTCTTGATAGACTATAATTCCATATGTAGGTTTAAGTATTTTCTCTAACGTTTCGTGAATATAATCGGGAGTTTTTAAACCGTTTTTACAATCGTTATATGTAGGGATATTACTCATTGGTCCAGGTCTATAAAGGGCAACAAGGGCAACAATATCATCGAATTTGTTAGGCTTCATTTGACGAAGAGTTTCTCTTACTCCAGAACTTTCTAGTTGAAAAAGACCAGTTGTTTCTCCAGTTGACAGTAGATCGAAAACTTTTTCATCTTTAAGTTCAACCTTACTAATGTCTATATTTATTTTTTTTTCTTCTAGCATTTTTAAAGTTTTACTTATTACAGTCAAAGCTGTAAGGCCCAGTATGTCAAATTTTACTAAACCAGCATTTTCAGAAGAGTGCATATCAAATTGTGTTGAAGGTAAAATTAAATTAGAGCTATTATCTTTATATAGTGGAACTTCTTCTGAAAGGTTTTCACCAGCAATAACTACTCCAGCTGCGTGTGTAGCCATATTTCTATTTAATCCTTCAAGCTTAAGAGATAACTCAATTAATTTTTCAACTTTTTTACTATTTTTTATTTCATCTTTAAATCTAGGTTCTCTATCGATTGACTCCTGTAAAGATAAAGGACGAGAAGGATCAAAAGGAATCATTTTACTTATTTTATCAACATGTCCATATGGCATACCTAAAACTCTACCTACATCCCTAATAGCCATTCTAGCTTTTAGTTTACCAAAAGTAATTATGTGAGCTACACCATTTTTGTATTTAGATTTAAGATATTCAAATACCAAATTTCTTTTTTCTTCACAAAAATCAATATCAAAATCAGGCATAGAAATTCTATCAGGATTCAAGAATCTTTCAAAAATCAGATCAAATTCAATAGGATTAATATCAGTTATATCTAAACAATAAGCAACGAGAGATCCTGCACCTGAGCCTCTTCCTGGGCCTACTGGAATATTATTTTTTTTTGACCATCTAATATAATCAGAAACAATTAAGAAATACCCTGGGTAATTCATAGAATTAATAATGCTTAATTCGTGCATTAATCTGTCTTCATAAACTTTTATAGTTTCTTTATGGTTAGTGCCTTTTTTCTTTTTTAAAACAAAGTTGTCCAATCTATTTTTTAATCCTATTTTTGACTGGGTTAATAATTCATCTTCGATAGTAATGCCTTTTTTTGTTGTGATGGTCGGTAGAACTGGAAGCGACTTCTTTGGTTTAAAATTAAATCTTAGCGGGAAATTAAAATTATTTTCTAAAGCCTCAGGAATATCAGAGTATAATTGGATTAGGTCTGAGTTTGATTTTAAATAATGCTGGTCGCTATATTTTTTCCTTTTTGTATCTTCTACAAAATTTTTTTCTCCAATGCATATAAGCGCATCATGCGCTTCGTGCATATTTTGATCCACATAAAATACTTCCTGCGATGCAATAAGTGGAATTTTAACTTCATGCGATAAATTCATCAAATAATTTTCAAATTCGGACTCTCCTGGTTCATTGTGCCTTTGTATCTCAAAATAAATTCTATCTTTAAAATTATTTTTTAAATTGACCATAATTTTATCAATAATTTTAAGCTTATTTAATTTAAAAAGCTTTCCAAATAATCCATGGTGATTACCACTCAAAATAATTAAGTCTTCATTAATTTCATTTAAAATATCCAACAAACAATTAGGGTCATTTATTTCATCAGACTCCAAATAACTTTTGGAGGATAACTTAATTAAATTTTTATATCCTTGGGCAGAGGTAGCAAATAATGGTAATTTACCAATCGTACCATCAATAAAAAAATTTATTTGCGTACCTAAAATTGGTTGGGAGCCTGATTTTGATATTTTTTCTGAGAATTCTAAAGCACCGCAGAGATTATATGAGTCGCACAATCCAATAGATTTTATTTTATTTTTTTTACAGTAGTTAGTTAATTCTTCTATTTTAATTGCGCCTTCACATATAGAATATTGTGTATGTATTTTAAAATTTGTAAATTCTTTATTTTCATTAACCATTAACCCTTTTTATATCACCATTAAAAATACTCAACTTGTAATCAGCCATGTTAGCAAGTTCTCTATTATGAGTTGCAAAAATAATTGCTTTATTCATTTTTTTTAATTTTAAAAAATATGAAAATATATCTTTCGAATTTTTATGGTCTAAATTACCAGTTGGTTCATCGGCTAAAACCAAATCTGTTTCGGCAATCAATGATCTTGCGATTGCAACCCTTTGTTGTTCTCCTCCTGAAAGCTCACTTGGAAAATGATCTTTTCTATCCTTCAAATTAACTTCTTTGAGAATCTTATGTGCTTTTTTAATTGAATTATTCAAATTCTCACCTCTAATAATTAAAGGCATCAATACGTTTTCCAAAGTTGTAAAATCTGATAATAAATTATTATTTTGAAAAATTATTGATATTTTTCTTTGACGTATTAAGTCTTGATCTAGGTCTGATAGTTTTTTTGTCAATTTATTGTTAAAAATAATATTACCAGAATTAGGTTTGTCAAGAAGAGCTAGTATATGAAGTAAAGACGATTTTCCTGATCCGGAAGGTCCTATCAAGGCTACTAATTCTCCAGGTTTAATTTTAAAATTCACATTTTCAAAAACTTTTATCGGTCCATTTTTATTTTCAAAGGATTTTTTTATTTTTTCTACTTGTATTAAATATTTATTCATATTTTAAAGCTCTTGTTGTTTCCATTTTTGAAATTGATCTAGCTGGAAAATATGATGCTAAAGCAGTTATTGTAATTGAAAAGATAAAAATAATGAATATTGAAATAAAATTTAATTCACTTGGCATTTTGTCTAGAAAATATACTTCTGGTGGAAAAATTTGAAGATTGAAAATACTAGAAAAAAAAATTCTTATATTTTCAATGTAGATTGAAAAAAGAACTCCAAGGATTACTCCTGTGATTGATGCTAAGAAACCGATTGTCATACCAGTTAAAAAAAATGATTTTTTTATAGAAATACTGCTTAAGCCCAGACTTTTAAGAATAGCTATTTCTCTAGTTTTGTTCTTAATTAAAATTGTTAACCCTGAGATTATGTTAAAAGCTGCTACTATTATTATTAAAGCAAGTATTATAAACATAACATTTCTTTCAACTTTAAGAGCGCTAAAAAAAGACTTATTTAAGTCTGTCCATGAATAAATAAAATAATTTTTATTAAATTTTTCTATTTCTTTTTTATATATGTCTGCTTTTATTGGGTCTTTTAGATAAACCTCAAGACTAAGGTCTTTCTCTTCTTTATTGAATAATGACAAAACGTCTTCTATGTTTAAGAAAACTATATTTTCATCAAACTGAAAAAAACCACTTTTAAACATTCCGATAATTTTATAACTTTCTTGTTTAGGTATGCTCCCCAAGGGAGTGTTTACAAAACTCGTTGACATTAAGTTTATATAATCTCCTATTTGTAAGTCTAAACCTAATGCTAATTCACTACCTACTAAGATCGAACCTTTTTTGAAGTTTTTAAAATCACCCTTTATTATTTTTCCAATTAAAAATTTTGAATTTTTATAGTCATTATTATCTAAAGATTTAATTACAATGCCTTTTGTAAAATCTTTTTTTATTAGAACGCCTTCTCCATTATAAGAATTTCTTAATACTATTTTTTTAAATTTATTTTTTATCAAAGTTTTAAATTCATCGTCTATAATTGTGCCACTAGGATTCACTACTATGTGGGGATTTAAACCTAATATTTTGTTGGTTAAGTCTGTTCTAAAACCATTCATTACAGACATTACAATAATTAAAATTGCGACACCTAGCATAATACCTAGGAAAGAAAATATTGATATAATTTTAAGAAAACCTTCTTTTTTTTTAGGCCTTAGGTTTCTTGATGAAATTAATCTTTCTACTTTATTAAACAATTTAAGATTTAAGTTTATTTTTTATTTCATCAAGACTTAAATTTACTGCTTGATTGTTGACTTCTTTAAACTCAAGTTTATCACCTTGTGTTTTAGAGCCAACAATAATCTGATATGGTATACCTATCAAATCATGTTTTTTGAATTTATTCGACATACTCTCATCAACATCATCTAACAATACGTCAATATTTTGTTTTTTTAATTCAGAGTAAATTCTTGTTGCTTTTACAAGGTTTTCGTTGTTATTTTTATTGATACTCGGAATAATAACAACATCAAATGGAGAGATTGATTTTGGCCACTTCATAACATTATTATCATACTTTGCTTCTATTACAGCCCCTACTAGTCTAGAAACTCCAATACCATACGATCCCATTTTGACTGGAATTTTTTTTCCGCTTTGAGTATCTACTAAACAATTTAAAGTCTTGGAGTATTTGTCTCCAAAATAAAAGATATGTCCTACTTCTATTCCTCTAGTTTTCAATTGATCAGATTTTTTAACTTTTTTATTAAATTCTAGTTCGTTATATTTTTCGTCTGTTGCTGTATATTTTTCAGAGAATTCATGTCGCATCTTTTCTAGAGAATTGCTATTAAAACTAAAATTTTTTAAATTAATATCTAATATTTTTTTGTCTGCATATATCTTACTTTCGCCGGTGTCTGCTAAAATTATAAACTCGTGTGAAAGATCTCCGCCTATAGGTCCTGTATCAGCGCTCATAGGTATCGCTTTTAATTCAAGCTGTTCAAAAGTTCTCAAATAAGAAAAAAACATTTTATTATAAGAATTTTTTGCATCTTCTTCGCTTAGATCAAATGAATATGCGTCTTTCATGTAAAATTCCCTGCATCTCATTACTCCAAATCTTGGTCTAATTTCATCTCTGAATTTCCATTGAATGTGATAAAGAATTTGGGGAAGTGATTTATAAGATTTAACGCTTGATCTAAAAATCTCCGTAATTAATTCCTCATTTGTTGGACCATACAACATTTCTCTTCCTTGCCTATCTTTAATACGCAACATTTCTTCACCGTAGTCATCATACCTTCCACTTTCTTTCCATATGTCAGCAGATTGAATAGTTGGCATTAACATTTCTTGAGCTCCTATTTTGTTTTGTTCTTCTCGAACAATTGACTCAATTTTTTTCATAACTTTGAAACCTAATGGTAACCAAGAGTAAATACCTGCTGAAGACTGCTTTATCATACCAGCTCTAAGCATTAATTGATGAGATTTAATCTTGGCTTCTGAAGGTATGTCTTTTGTAATAGGAATAAATAAATTAGAAAATAGCATTACTGTAAATATATCCTTAAATTAAAATAATTATTATCTACAACATAATATATTCCTAGAAATAATATTGAAGTAATTAATGTCGTAACAATAAATTTTTTTCCAATATTGGGGTTTTTAGGGGCACCAGGATCGTTTCCTTCAAGTTTTTCTATAAATTTTTCTTTTTGCGATTGAATACCGACGGGTAAAATTGAAAAAAAAATTATCCACCAAATACATATAAATACTATTAGAGAGCCAGTTATACCCATTAAATCCTTGCTATATTTATGTTTGTATAAGGTTTTTTTCCCGTTCTTTTTCTTACAATTTTTTTACAGTTTTGTTTTAAAACTTCTATAAGATTTTTTTCCTGACTCTTGTTTTGAAATGAGAAAGTTTTACATATAGTTATGATTTCATCCTCTATTTCAAAAATAAATGCCTCATAAATTTCATCTTCAGGTATGCCTTTATAGGAAATTACAGGCTTTTTTAATTTTCCATTATTTGTTATAATCAATGTAACCTCGAGATAGCCGTTTAGAGAAAGGTTTTTTCTCTCCTTAATAGATGGAGAGTCTTCATTCACCGCAATATTTCCATCTAAAAATATCTTTCCCGTAGGAGCTTTGTCAATAATTTTAGGTGATTTTTCTTTTGAAAGTTTAACTATATCACCATTTTCAATAAGTAAAGTTTCTGGAATTTGCATTTTTTTTGCAAATGAAACATGTTCTTTCATGTGCCTATGTTCCCCATGAACAGGTATAATGCATTTAGGTTTTACCCAGTTGTACATATCTTTAAGATCATCCCTGTTTGGATGACCAGAAACATGTACAAAGGCATTTTCTTCAGTAATAATTTCTACATTGTTTTTTGTTATTGTGTTTTGTAATTTATATAATTTTTTTTCATTTCCAGGTATAATTTTAGATGAAAAAATAATTGTATCACCAGACTCTAAATAAACATCTGGATGAATACCATTAACTATTCGATTCATTGCTCCCATTGGTTCACCTTGGGTACCTGTGCAAAGATAAATTATTTTATCTCTTTGTATTTTTTTTGCGTCTCGTGGATCGACTGGTTCTATTAAATTATTTAAGTAACCACATTTTTTTGCAGCTTTATATATTCTGTGCATAGATCTTCCAACTAAAGAAATGTTTCTGCCTGTTTTATTGGCACAATAAAATATTGACTCCATTCTTGCAACATTTGAGGCAAATGAGGTTACTATTACTTTTTTTTTCTTAGTATCAATAATTTTTAGCAAACTTTCTCTAACGTCTTGCTCAGAACCAGCTCTACCTTCATTAAAAACATTTGTGGAATCGCAAATCATGGCTGTAACACCCCTTGAGCCTATTTCTTTTAATTTTTTTTCATCAATATTGTTACCTATCAAAGGATTAGAGTCTATTTTCCAGTCGCCAGTATGCAGTACTATACCCGCAGGAGTAGTTATGCATAAACCGTTTGGTTCCAAAATAGAATGAGTTAATGTAATAAAATCAATTTCAAAAGGTCCTAATTTAATTTGCCCATTTAACTTAACTATTTTTAATTTTTCGGAAATATCAATTTTCTTTTCTTTAAATTTTTCTACAATTAAAGCTGCTGTAAATGGTGTCGCATATATTTTACAATTTAACTTAGGCCATATATGAACTACCGCTCCAATGTGATCTTCATGAGCATGTGTAAGAACTATTCCTAAAAGATCATCTTTTTTTTCAACTATGAAACCAGGGTCAGCATATATAAGATCTATGCCGGGTATGGAGTCGTCTGCGAATGTAACTCCCATATCTACTATTATCCATTTTTGGTTTTGCTCCTCACTATATGAATAAAGATTCATATTTGCCCCAATTTCCCCAGAGCCACCTAAGGGGCAAAATAGCAATTCTTTTTTTTTCATTTTATTAGTTTTTTGTAAATTTGAATAATCCCTTTGATAGTAATATCTTTATCAACAACAGATTTTTTATTAATGTATTTTTTAAAAAGATTTGCATATCCACCAGTTAATATAATCTTATAGTTAATTTTTCCATTATTGCTAATTTTTTTAATTATATTATTTATTAACCCTTGATAGCCCCATAAAAAACCAGCATTAATAGCATCTTTAGTATTTTTGCCATAATTTTTTGATTTTGATCGAAGTTCTATAACTGGCAAAAGTGAGGTATTTTTTTTTAAGTTTAATATTGAAAGTTTAACACCCGGGGCAATTACACCGCCAATATACTCTCCAGTAGATTTTACAATGTCAAAAGTAGTGGCAGTTCCAAAATCGATTATTATACAATTTTTTTTATACTTATAGAAA
>MDTC01171011.1_pt1 | contig 18302 bp, 10 predicted proteins | sample 811181 | NCBI WGS metagenome assembly MDTC01 (sample SAMN05326644, study PRJNA326480) | marine metagenome | isolation source: seawater | place: Pacific Ocean: North | collected 2011
GCATTATTAGCATTAAGTAAAGGTCAATTGTTGGTATCGATATATAAGATGTGTAAGGAATATGATATGTTAGAGATGTATGACAAGAGATATTTGAGATTTAATGTGCGGGAATTAGCATCAGAATATGTGATGATAGAAAATTTGGCGAAAGAGTATGATAAAAAGATGGTTGAAGAAAAAGAAGATTGGATGGAAGAAGCGTTGATGAAGAATCCATGTAAGATTTCTTTAAGTTCAAAATAGATAAATATAAAGTGAGAAAAATGATATATAATTAATATATATGGTTATATTACGCCATGAGAAACAGGGTGAATAATAAAGCAGTGTAGCGCAGGTGGTAGCGCGTTCGGTTCATGCCCGAAAGGTCGTTGGTTCAACTCCAATCTCTGCTCTATAATTTTTTCATTTAATTTATGATGATTAATTATAAATTAAATTGACAAATAAAATATTTAGTTATAGAATATTAATAGATGTGTGGTATATTTGCCGTGTATAGTAGAAAAAAATCAAATGATGTAATAAATAGTGTAATCAATAATCTTAAATTACTGCAACATAGAGGTAAAGATGGTTGTGGTATTTCATATATGAATAATAAAAATCAACTAACGTTGTATAAAGTATTAGGTAAAGTAAGAGATGTATTTGATAAATATGAAAATAATGATGAAACTAATATTTGTATAGGACATGTAAGGTATTCAACTTCAGGAAAAACTATGAAGAATAATATCAAAAATAATGACAAACAAAATGAATTACAACCATTCATTGGAGAAAATTCAAATAAAGATAAAATAAGCATTGTTCATAATGGAAATATTCCCAATATAAAAAGTCACGATACTCAATATATTTTAAATATCATCCTCTCTAGCAAAGATACTATCGAAAATACATTAATTAAAATTGTCAATGAAATTCCAGCATCATATTGTTTATTATTAATTGTAAATAATAAACTATATGTGGTTAGAGATAGATATGGAGTAAGACCATTATCATATGGATTTATTGACAATGATATATACATTAGTTCAGAGACAAGAGCATTAAATGATTGTCATACTGTAAATCATATTGATAGTGGTTCTATACATAGAATAGACGAAAACGGTATTAATCTAGTGTATAAACATAAAAATAGAATAGAAGGTATATGTTTATTTGAAATTTTGTATTTTATGAATCCTTATAGTTACTATAGAGATGAGATGATTAGTGATATTAGAATGAAAATAGGAGAAATATTAGCAAAAAAAGAAGATTGTCTATTTGATGATAATTATGTAGTAGTAGGAATACCAAGTTCAGGATTAATGTATGCTGAAGGATACTCTAATTATTTAAAATTAGAAAATAAAAGATATGTTAAAAAAACTGAAAGTTGTTTAAATGGAGAAGATAGAACATTTATATTGTTGAATGATGCTTTAAGAAAGGAGGCATGTAGAAAGAAATTTAAATTCGACGAAAGATTAAAAAATAAAAATGTGATAATAATTGATGATACAATAGTAAGAGGAAATGTAATGAAAACTATCATAGAAAGTTTAAGATTAATGGGTGTAAATGAAATTCATATTAGAATACCATCTCCTCCAGTTGTTGATGTATGTCAATTAGGAATTGCTATTCAAAACAAAGAAGAGTTGATTATGAATAATAGAACAATAGAAGATGTTAGAAATATATTAAACGTTGATAGTTTAAGATATTTGGAGTTAAAAGATTTTGATTTTATATCAAAGGATTGTTATAGTGAGTGTTTTGGAGGAGGGATACATGAAGATATTGTAAATTATCATATATAGCACAAAAATATCAATTTATCTCTCCCTGCACTTTTTAAAAAAGAAAATCTGAGGGGTAAATTTTAAATTTTAAAATTTTTTTTTCGTTATATTATCATATTATTTATTACATTCTAAGAAATCGTCCATAAAATCACATGTAGATTTTCCATTATATATTGCCCATGAATGTAATCCAGTTTTCATAGTCATTATTAAAACAAATACTAATGCCAGTCCTAATAATAACATATGATTCTTTTGTTTATAACCGACATATGTAATCATGGATATTAAAAAGAAAAACATTAAATCAATGTATAAATATTGATACATATATATATTATATCAATATTTAATGGTCAAACATTTTAATAATTTTATAAACAAATGGTTTATACCAAACTCTAAATTTATTTTTATTTTTTTTTAAATATTTCACATCCATCCATTTAATCATATCTTTTTCATATGAACCATTTTTACATAATAATTCTGGATTATTTTTTTCTACTCTTAAAAAATTATCTCTGTATTTAGATACAATATTGTTATCATAGTCTATATAAACAATATAAGTTTTATATTTGTTAATAGTTATTTCAGTAATAGTGTTATTTTTTATTAATTTTTCAATGTCTTTTTTATTTCCAATAAATCCCTCAGTCTCTTCAAATCCTTCTCTTATTGCTGTTTCTTTATATGTTTCATCTTTATCACTAGCACCTCCAAAGTCTGACCATAATCCATTATCTTTATTATTAGGATTAGTTCTAAATTCTCTTCCCATAAGAAATAAATATTTATTTTTATAAATCGTAAAAGGAAGTATTCCTGCACCCATTATATATAATTTATATATAATGGATTTAATTAATTTTTCTTTTTATTTTTTTTAGTTTTTCTTTTAGTTTTACCTTTACCTCCAGTTTTTAATGTTTTATTAATTTCATTGATAGTATTTTGATAATCTTCTAAACGTTTATTTTGTTTATCATCGAGTTCATTTTTTGTGATATCGCCGAATTCTTCTAATAATTTCATTCTTTCATTATTTAAATCACTAACTAAATTCTCAGAATCAACTTTTGCTTGATCTACAGCTGCGTTAACAACTTCGGGGTCATTATTTTGAGGAGAAGATTCATCGTCTTCTTCTTTTTTTTCTTCATTATCACTTTCTAATATTTCTAGACCTAGTTGATTTGTATCAGTTTGTTGAGATTCATCTTCTTTTTCTTCGGGTGAAGGTTCAGGTGTAGTTTCAGGAGACGAGTCATCAGGGTCTTCTACTTCTTCAATATTTAAACTATTATCATCTTCCTCATTTTCTATAACATCTATACTACCTAATAATGAAGGATATACTTTTCCATGTATCCATTTAACTCCAGTATATATACCATATCCAGCACTCGCAAACATAACTGTTATTATAGTTCCTAAAATAACCAAATTTTTATTTTTAGTTGGAATATTATCATCTTCTTTATTTTTATTACCTTTACTATCCATTTATAAATATATAATATAAAATATATATTGATAATTATACACCTCTAAAATATTTTTCATCTCCTTTTTTCAACTTTTCTTGATTTTTTTCACTTTTTATTATTTGTGCTACTGAACATAATTTTTTATTGTGTTTAGATGTTTTTTTATGCCAATAAAAGTTACATTTTTTATAAAGAGAATCACTGAAATTATCACATTTAATTTTTTTAGAAAATAATTTGGTTTTATGTTTTCTAATTTTATTTCTATTTTTTTTCAATTCTCTTATGAAAAACTTAGCAAAATAATTCATTTCAGAACTTCTTTCAGGATGCCATTGAACACCATAAAAAGGATAGTGTCTTCCTTCAATTGTTGAAATAAAAACTCTACCTTTTCTATCTTTACTAGTGCTAACAATTTTATAAAATTTATTAATATTTTTATGTTTTTTAAATTTATGGGGTGTAAGTCCCATTTTATGATTATTAAGACTACATTTTTGTTTTTTAAATTTTTTCATTTCTTTATCACTTGCATTTTTCATCATTCTACTATTTAATCCATCTTCAGTAAAATCTAAAGTGCACATTAAATTATTATATGAATCAAATCTTTGTAATAATTTTTCTAAATCATCATTTCCATCAGCAATAATCATTAGTTGTTGCATTCCCATACATCCACCCCATATAGGAAAATGATAACCTATATCATTAAATTTCATTGCTAATTTAACAAATGTTTTACAGCAATTATAATACGATTCTTGAGTTCCTGCGAAAGCACCTCCGCTTGGAAAATACAACCCATGAATTTTGTGCATATATTCTTTATGATTTTTAGTAGTATATGGAATAGGTAAAATTTTAATGCCTAAATTTTTAAACCATGTTTCATGTCTAGAAGATATATATGAATCACCGCATACAGAATAAAATTGTTTAGTTGGAGAAAGAGGAACCGTAAGCATGCCAATAACAATATCTTTTTTCTTTCTAGTTTTATTTTTTCTTGAATTTTTTTTATTTTTACGCGTTTTATTTTTCTTCAAAGTTCTTTTTCTCATATATTATATTTAAATATAATAAAAATCATAAAAATTATCATTATATATATGTTTGAATTCGATATTATGAAAGCATTATCTCATTAATTAATTTATTTAAATTTTAAAAATAAATTAATTATCTAATCATTAATCTTACAGAATATTTATTTGGATTTTTAGGATGTTTGATTATATTACCCACATGAATAGGATTGCTATTTGATTCAAGAGATTTTTGATAACTATCATAAGTGTACATTTTACCCGTTCTGTCTTTAGGATTATCAGGATTATTCAGTTGAACCGCATATTTAACCCCATCATATGTAAATTCATATCCTTCCCATCCTACTCTTTCTTTATTTAATTGTGAAACATCATCAGTTTGATCTTTTGTAACATCTTGAGTAGTGATAAATGAATCAGTATTTTGAGACCTATAACTATAACAATTTAAGTTTTCACTTTCATTTGAATGAATTGAACAATCAATAGAAGAGTTCTTTAATTCATATAATATATCATTGATAGTTTCCTTTTTAATATTAGAAATCTCAAAAAGAGCTTGATCGGTGCTGATAGGAGTTAATTTATCTCTTTTACTAAGATCTTTATTAATCAATGTCGCAGATACTTTCGGTTTTTTATCTTCATCTCTTTCTGCTTCAGGATTTCCTTTAAGTTGTAAATCTGAAAATACCATTATATATTTAAATACCTTAACTGTTCTATATTCTTCAGGAAGATTAATATGACTATTTATTCTTCTTGCTCTACCAATAACTTGTTCACTTCTAACAGGATGCCAATAAGGTTCTACAATATGAACAAACCTAGTATTTTGTAAAGTGATACCTTCAGCACCGCTACTAGTAATCATAAAAATCTTAATTATTTCACCAAAATTATTATTTTTATTTATATCTTCCAATTTTGTTTTTATGGCAACAGGTAATCCATTCCATGTTCCATTAAAAATATTTCTTACAATTTCTTTTGTGTCATTATCTTCAGTTCCAGTGTAAAGAGCAAAACTAGGTTTAGCCAATTCTTCATCAGTCATATCAATGAAAAAATTACCTGAACTATTTCTTGATATTTTAAATTCAGAATATCCATTTTCTTCTAATACTAATTTTAATATACCGACTCCCTCTAATGTTCTAAACTGAGAATATATCAAATGAGTTCCAACATTATCAATATGATTTAAATTAAAAATTATTTTTTTAAATTTTGGACTATATGTTTCTAATCCTTTTTCAGATAAAAATTTACTAGAATTAGCCTTCAATAATTTAAGAGCACTTTTAATTTGACTAGCATAATCATCGCTAACTAGTTCTTTATTAATCATAGTAGCATCATCTAATGAAAATCTACCATCCATATTTTCAACTCTATCCTTAACACTTGCATTATCAATCGCATCTTCATCCAACTTTTTCTTTTCAATTGAATCTTTAAGTGTTTTATTGCCTGGCATTGGACGTTTAATTTCTTCAGGAAAAACAAAATTACAGAATGCTCTTGAAAAAATACGATATGTAGATGTAGAATCATCACTAAATATATTAGAACCTTTATTTTTTCTAGCATTTCTAATTTCTTCTTTTCTTTCTGATGCTCTAGCCTCTTCATATATCTTCAACTGATAATCACTCATTATGATTCTTTCTACTATAATATCTCTATTTATATCAAATTTTGGCAATAAACTTTCTTTTGCGCTTCTAAAATATGAGGTTAATCCTAATATCCTTCTTTTAAATAAATCAGTATTTATCATTTTACCCGTTAATGAACTAATAAATAATTGATTAAAATCATCAAGGTCGTCAGGTAATGATTTATGTTTTTTAGTAGTAACATATTTTGCATAAATGGGAACTTTTCCTCTTTTAAGAGCCTTCACTACTAAATTTCTAAATTGAGTATCGCTATATTTACTATATTCTTTTTCAGATACACCAACACCCTTGTATTCTTTATTCTTATTATATCTAGATGTAAAACTAAATGGATTTCTAGTAATTGCTAATACTTTTGTGCTTGGTTTATATTCAATATAGTCAGCTAATGATGTATTTTTTAATCTATTAATAATCGTTTTTGTAGTAACTTTTTCTTTTTTCTCAACTTCTATTTTAAAAAAATGAGTTTTGATATATCCTCTTAAAATATTGTATAATATAGCAATTTCATTAGGATAATTAATTATAGGAGTGCCCGTTAAAAATACAATCCTACAATCTTCAGCATCCATCAAATATTCATATAAATCTTTTGATAATGATGATTTTTTTGAACGTAATTTATTTACAATTAAACTAACAAAATTATGTGCCTCATCAATAATAACTACTTTATGACTAAAAGGATTTTTGCTAGCACCTCCTGATTTTTCTAGTGCTTCATCTTCTAATCGTTTTAAATGTGATTTTCTTAAACCATTATAATTTTCAAAATGATATTTACTTCTAATCATTTGATTAATTTGTTTATCTAAAGACAATTTTTGTTCAGTTGATAATTCACTATAATTTGGCTTTTTATTAACATTCACCATCCAAACTTTACCTCTTTTTCTAATATAACTAATATCTAATGAAAGAACCTCGGATAGTGCTTGTTCTAAGTGAGGATTATTTGAAACATTGATTTCTTCCCAGAATTGATTTGTTTTATATAATGGGTCACCGCATTTTTTTAATTCTTCAATATAATTTCTTCTAAGACTAGCAGGTGTCATTATAAATATTTCCTTATCTGAATGTTTTAATCCTTCCGCTATTGCTATAGAACCACACGTTTTACCAGCTCCTAATCCATGATATAATAATAATCCTCTATATGGTGTATAAATATTGATATAATCACGTATAATTTGCTGATGTAAAAAAAGAGAATAACTACCGTCTTTATTTGTAAAATTAGCATCATCCATATTTTTATAATCCTGTAAAAAAGAATTAATAAAGTTTGTGAATATAGAACGATTATTCATGTAGTAAGCATTCAACTTTAATCTAACGACCGGCTCTTTTTGTTTAAGTCTTTTTTGAATTGGATTATCTCCAATTTGAATTTGAGTTGCAGGAACTTGTAATGTTATAGTTTGAATTTCCTTCTTTTTTCTGGGTTTTCTTGTTGTTTTACCAACTGATGTGCCTCTAACCGTCTTAGATTTAGGTTCCGTTTTATCATCATCAACCTCAACTTTCGCACTTGCTCTCTCAGAAGAAAATTTATTTTGTCTAGATTCTGCCAATTTATTTTTAAAGGCTACTATATCAAAATCCTCTTCTGTCGCATCTACAATTTTAGATTTAACTGGTACTGTTTTACCATCTTCATCTGTTGTGGTAACGCCAGTTTGTATTCTAATTTGTATTTTTTTTAATTTTTGAGGATTTGTTTTTTTCATCTTTAATCTAGAAAGTGGATTACTCATATATAAAATTAAAATATTAAAACTTTAATATGTTTTATATATTGGGTCTAATATTTTCAAAGCATTTAAACATGCTGATTGTTCTGCTTTTTTCTTAATTTTATGATTATCCTTACCTAAAAACAGATACAACTTATCATCTACGTTTTCCAAATAATTTTGAATATTATCAATAATACTAGAATTAACATTAATTTTTTCTAAATTATTAATATTTTTGTAGGAATGTATGTCAATATTATGATAATTATATCCAATACATAGAAATACTCCCATTGAATATCCATCATCTTCATTCCATTCATTCATCTCACGATATATAGGCGTTACTTGAAATGCTTTTTGTAATTTAACCTGAAGAATATTTTTGTAATTATCGTTATGTGTCAGTAATGACATCCAATCAACATGTTTATCAAATATACTTTCAACAAATATTTGAGCAATTTGAAACCCCGGTCCTGTAACAAATACATTCTTAAACCAATCACCTTCATCATCAATTGATATTTTATTGAAATCTAGGAAAAGTGCGCCTAAAAATGCTTCAAATAAACATCCTAATTTTTTTAGATTTGTTCTTGTTTTCTTTTCCTCAGCGTTTGCTGACATTATATACCATTTATTTAGGCCCATTTCATATATCATTTTCCCGATTGATTCATTTTTAACAAGAGCAATTTTCTTTTCAGTTAGAAATCCTTCATTTTCTTTTGGGAATCTTCTGTAAAGATAATATTTAGTAATACATTCTAATACTCCATCCCCTAAATATTCTAGGCGTTCATTTGATTTTGTTTTCAATGGAAGACAATCATCTGGTTGATCAACGATTGTTATTCCATTTTCCATATTTTCTATTTTAGGTCTTTTACAATATGATTTATGAATAAATGCTCTTTTATATAATTTAAAATTATGAACCTTATCTGGAACGCCATATTTCTTTAAAATAAGAGAAACTTCTGCTTCTGTTATTTCTACATTATTTGGGTTATATGGGTTGAATATTAATTCTTCATTATCACATGAAACATCTCCATCTTGAATAATTTCTTTATCAGTCATTATAAATAATAATATCGAAATACGTTTAAATTATTTTTTATATCAATTTAATATATAATGACAGATTGTGCTGTGGGACAAATACCTATAAATGGAGAGTGTAAAGATATAACGTCGGGGTTGAATGATAATTTTATTGATGAAGTTAATCTAGATGATGATGAAGAAGACCCTGAAATACAAAAAGATCTTGATAAACTTGATAACCAAATAACACAAGAAGGAAATGTAGCTATGGAAAAGGCGACTGCTTTAAGTTCTCAAGCTGGCGGAAAGAGACGTAAAAAGCGCAAAACTCGTCGTCGCAGAAAGAGCAAAAAGAGGAGAAAATCTCGTCGCAGAAAGGGCAAAAAGAGCAGAAAATCTGGTCGCAGAAGAAGACGTAGAACTCGCAAAAAGAAAGGAGGAACACATAATTATCAGTCAGTTGAAGATAGTAAGAAACAAATGGTGCTTAATGCGTTTAACTAGAAAAATCTTGGCAAAAGTTACCATGAATTCTAATAAAATAAATATTTTTAATTGATATAATAAAAATATTTAAAACTACCAAAAAAGTAAATAGATATGATAATTGAAGTAGATTATCGTGAAAAGAAATTAATAAAAATATTGAAAAGTTTATTAGAAGTTCATGAATTTAAAAATATAACAATAGATGTAAAAAATTTACCATTAGGAGATATAATAATAAAAAATGAAGAAAAAGAATTTATGATAATAGAACGTAAATCATTAAACGATTTAGCATCATCAATAAAGGATGGTCGTTATAGAGAACAGTCATATCGTTTAACTAATACTCCTCTACATAATCATAGAATAGTATATCTAATAGAAGGAGATTTAAGTATGTGGAGTAATAACAGAATAAACATAAAATCAGATACGTTATATGTGACGATGTTTAGTTTGCTATATTATCAAGGATTTTCAGTAATAAGGACAATAAATATAGTGGAAACAGCAGAATATATATTGAGGATGGTAGATAAGATGATAAGAAATAAGAAGGGAGTGTTTTATTATGAAAATGAAAATAAGGATGAAGTAGATTATTGCGATTTAGTAAAAAGACAAAAGAGCAGTAACATAACAATAGAAAACATAGATAAGTTAATGTTAAGTCAAATACCATCAGTAAGTATAAGAATAGCGGATAGTTTGATGAATCATTTTAAAAGTTTAAAGAATTTGATGGTAGAGTTAGAAGAAAATAGAGAATGTTTAAGAGAAGTAGTAATACAAGATAAGAACATGAACGAAAGAAAATTAACGAGTAAAGTAAGAAACAATATATGTATGTATTTGTTGAAGGAAAAACCATCAATAATAAAGATATCTACGTAGAGTTATATATATTATTTTTGTCTATATAATTTATATAATATGTCGTCAGGTTTATTATTAACATCAAAGAACATATATGGTATAGTAAATCCACCGCCGGACCCAAGCGACAATTTACCAGAATCTCATCAAACAATAGGTTCTGCAGCTGTAAGATGGGATTATTTTCAAGATTTATGTAATAATATAGGGAAAGGTCTCATCGCAGGTCAAAATATATCAATAATAGGAAACACAATATCTTCAACTGCTACAGGTGGTGGTGGAGGTGGAGGAGCAGGAGTATCATATACTGAAAAAATAACAAGCGTAGATTTATGCAATAATTCGCTATTTGAAATAACATTTTCAAATCCATTGATAAATAAAACATACGATCTTAGTAATATTCATATAGTAGAAGACGGCCAACGAAAAACTTTAAGCGAATTAATAGTATTAAATAATAAATTATTAGCAGTATTGGATTATTCATATAACAATAATGATTCGATAAATATTAACAATATAGCGGGAGAAATTTATAAAGAAACATTTAATGACCAAGACCATAGCGGTTCGTTTATAAATCAAGGAGAATATGTTAGTGGAATAGGTAATATATTGACAGGTAAAAAAGTGAAAGATATGTCAGATTCTTCAAATATACCGATTTTTAGATTAACATCTGGAAATGGTCTTCCAGAAACACAAGCAAAGGCATTAAGTTTTTGGGTAAAAGATTACAGTTGTTTATCAGGAAATTGGTTATTTAGTTCGGGTTCAAATCTTCATCCAATGTTTGCGTTTGAATTATATGTTCCAACAAATAATGATAAATTATATGCGTTTGGTTCAGATAATCTTGGAAAAATATATTTAGATGGTGAAGAAGTAACATCAGACTCAACCGGAGTATTATCAAAAGATATATCTGCCGGAACAATGACAGGATTTCATCATTTTTATTTAGAAGCACAAACCTATTTTAGAGATATAGAATTGATGTCAAGAAATGGAGAGAAACATAGTTTTGGAATAATAGACGATGTAAAATTATATTCAAGTGCGTTAGACGTAAGTAGTATACAAGTATTATCAACCCCTCCTATATATCAAGAAATAAGTGATATAAGTAAGGTTTATGTAATGTATATACCAGGACAAGACGTTTCAAAGAATTTAATAACAAATATAAATTATGTTCAAAAAACATTATGGACACCGGATAAAGGTATTTATAATGAAGATAATAATTTGTTAAATCGATATTATGGAGATATAAGTTTAAATGAATCAATAGCAGATTTATCTCAAAATACTTATGATTTAGTTCAGGCATCAGCAACACCTTCATTAAGTTCATTAGACTTGAGTTATAATTATGCTGGAATGTCATCAAATATAATAATCTTGAATATGACTCATGAAATAAAAGATAATTCTGAAATAGTAATAACAGATTTTATGATACATGATAAATTTGAAACTTATAGACCATCAAACGTATTAATAGATAAAAAGAAATTATATCTTTATAATAGAGTTTTAAATAATACGTTGGGTCCAGTTGAATTAGCAAGTAATCAGGTATATTACAATAATTTTAATAATGATGTCTCAAATACATCAGTAACGGGTTTATTTGATGTTGGAAACGCAATAAAAAACGGAACTTCTCAAATGTTTAGTATATCTACAAGTAATACTCTTCCAAATAATGTGAAATCATTAAGTTTTTGGATAAAAGATTATGAATGTTTAAATGATAATTGGTTACTAGAAAGTGATTTAAGTGGTTCAAATAGAATGGCATTAACAGCAGGAGGAACTCCTGAAAATACTCTTAAAATATTTGGTCCAAACGCAAAAAGAATATATATAGATGGAATAGAACATACTATAACGGGAACAACAGGATATAGAACAATAACTCCTGCTAGACAAGCAAGTTATTTTAGCGGATGGCATCATATTTATGTATCTGTAATTGAAAACTTAGTTGATTTAGAAATAGCATCAAGTAATAATACAAATCATTCTAGTTTAACATTAGATGAATTAAGAATGTATAGTAGAGAATTAACAAATTATGAAATACGTAATTTATATAATAATGGTCCAGCAACAAATATATCTAATATAGAAAACATAAAAGTTGTTTATGAAAAAAATGATAACTCTATATTCAATATAAAAACAATAACAGAATCAGTATTTCAATCATTTTCTAGAGATGGAAGAGGATTATTAAATATTCAAAAAGAACATTTAACAGACTTATCTGATGTTAGTTATAATTCATTAGAATTAACGAATAAACAATTACTTCAATGGGATTCTTCAACAGATAGATGGATTCCTAGAGAAGCAATATTACCTCTTTTAAGTAAAGTAGATACAATATTACCTAATAAGATAAAACTAACTTTTAGTGAAGAAATAAAATCAGACACTACTTATAATTTAAATAATTTTATAGTGAGATATGATACATTTGATTTAAGTTGTGATAAGATAGATATTTCAAATGGTGATGTTATTATAGAAACACCGGTAGAATTAAATGGAAATGAAATATTATTATCTGGCACAAGTTCTGATTTATCAAATGGTCAAGTTAATACCGATAGCGGTGATGCTGAAACAGGACATTCAGCTAGTGATTTATTCGATAATAGTTTGTCGGGTAAATATATTTCTGTAAATACAGTATTTGACACAGCTAGTCCATATAGTTATACTGGAACCGGTGATACTGCTGGTTACAGTGGTCTTTGGATACAAATTGATTTAAGTAATGCGAGTGATTATCATATAACTAAAGTAAGAATATATCCATCTAACCCAGTAGATGACACTGATAGACACCCAAAAAGTTATAAAATATTTTCATCTGTTGATGGAACAAATTGGACAGAGAGAAAAGAAGAAACAGGATTAGAAGGTTCAGACTGGAAACCAATATCAACAACTTATAGAGAACTATCAGGAATAGAAATAAAAGCAAGATACTGGAGAGTAGCAATAGGAAGTTTAATAAGCGATAAGCAATCAATGTATTTGGGAGAAATTAGATTATTTGGAAAGAGGATTGAAGATAGAACAATTAGAAAATTAGTTGATCCAAATAAATTAGATATCACATACTTATCAACAAATAATAATGATTTGATGGCACAGGATTCAAGTGGAATAATTGATAGTTTTCAATATAAAGGTCTTGGATTAACAAATATAACCAAAGAAGATTTGGGTGATTTATCAAATGTAGATATAAGTTCAGTAAAATACGAACAATTTTTGAAATGGAATGGAAGTCAGTTTATACCGACTTATGATATTTCAGATATATCATTTAATTTATCTCAATTACAAGGAACAGTTGGTAGTAATAATACTAGTAGTTCAAACGATATAAATAATTTAAATACTCAATTAACTAACAAAATTAACACCTTAAGTAATGAAGTTATAAGAGATATAAGCGATTTATCAGCAGTTGTGTTTAATAGATTTAATACTCTTTTAGATAATGCTCCTAATACATTAGATACATTAAAAGAAATAGCAGATGTTATTGGAGATCCAACTGACCCAAGTGGAGGAGTAGGAACAATAATAAGAAAAACAAATGATATATCAAATAATTTAAATACTTTTGTGATGAATAATAGAGGACAACGAATATTTGAAATTCTTACACAACAACCCGCTAAATTTACTTCTTCGGGAATAACATCTACTGCTGGAGAAGTAACAATAAATTGGAATTATGATGATATATTAGCAAACACAGCAGGAAGCACATTGGCTAGATTTGCTTCAGAGTCTGCTAATAAATCTAAAAACATACCATATGTTGATAGAATTACAGTAGAATTATCAGGTAATTCTAGTGTTGGTTCATCAAATACGTGGGTAAATTATGGAACTGGTATATGGCAACCAAAAGTATTTAGCACTAACGAAAACTATAATAGTAATACATACAAAACAATAACTTTTACAAAAACACCGCAATCAACAGCGAATAATAGTATAATAAAAAATATACTAAGTAAAACAGATTTATTTGATGTGCGAATATATGGTACTAATTTTGCTGAGGATTATCCAACCATCAATGATAGATCATTATATTTCAATGGTATATCATTTTTGGTTCCACAAGAACCATCTAAAGCAATAATATCGTCTCAAAACGGTATATCTTCAAATTCATCCATTACATTTCAAGTTAAAGCCAACGAAACTGAAAATGGAAAGCCAAATTCAGCAGCTGTTATTATAGATGCTTCTAATACATATTATGCGTTTGAAACTAGGTCATCAATAACAAACGGTGTTGCAATACCAGACCCCATTTCTTATTCTCAAACTAATACGAATATAAGTAATGTGGCAAAAAATACTAACTTTTCAGTTTCAATATCAAGTTTAAGAAGTGGAACTAAATATAAATATTATACTCAATTAAGAAATGATTTAACTTCTACTGATAAATATTCAGAGCAATCAGATGAATATACTACAGATTTTACCAGAACTCCATCTAGTTCAGGAGCATCCAATTTTACATCATCATGGTTTAACACAAATACTTATTCATATAGAGTCTCAACTCCGGATAGTTCATGGCCTATTAACTTAAATAATTCAACAATTAGATGGTTAAATAAAGCAAATAATCATTCATTAAATGTTAGTAGTACATCAACAAGAACTTTCGAAATAAGTAAATCATATACTAGTTCTCAACAATTAGATACAGTTGGATATGGAAGATTCATTGATAATAGTCAGAATTTAGTTAATATCCAGGTAGAAATATCAGGTGTAAAATATCAAGAATTAACTTATGGTGGATTTAATGTAAATTCAGCAAGAAATAATGTTAATTCAAATACATTTAACTTTTTTGATTCACCATCGTCATATGACCCTTATAATAGCAATAATAATTCAAAAGGTTTTAGATTAAATGGTCAATTTAGTATTAATAATATACCATATAGTAATATAGGAGATGCTAGTAATGTAGCTTATACAATAAAATATAAATATGTTAAAGATGCTTTATTAGGAGGAGGAGAAGTAAATAATGGAACTAATGGAGTTAATGTATATATTGATAATTTATCAGGAAATCCATCAATTACTAGAGATGGAACAGAAATATATGCTAAGACTGTATTACATTGTATGGGAATACCCAGCATACAAACTTTTGATATATCTTTTTCAAGAACTTATTCAAATATAAATTCAGAATATCAATATTGTAGATATCATACTAATTCACCAGCAGGTATAACCGTAGGATTAATATATAGCGTAAGTAAAACAAACAGAAGTAGTAGTAGTTATAATGGAAAAATAAATATTAGTAGAGGAGATATAGTTAGTAATGGAACATATAGTTTTAATGATAGCCAAATTGATTTAAAAACTAGCGATAGATTTAGAAATATTTATTTCACACAAACAATTGGTATGCCAACTAGCGGTGATTCTAGTCCCAATGATAGTTTAAGTATTCAAGAAAAATCATTTAATCTAAACGGTGAAGACACAACTACTAATAATTATACATTACAATATTATTGTGATTATAGTAGTTTTAATAAATCTAGCAGTAAAATAAGCACTCAAATTTTAAGTTTAACTAATATTGGAGAAATTAATGATATCACAAAATTAGGAAGTAGTTTAAGAGACATGTCAGTGGATATGATAGCTAATCATGAAACTATCGTTAAAAATTGGACATTATTATTTATAGAAGGAAAATTTAAAACGAATACAGCACAACGATATCCTAGTATACCTGATTATGTATGGACAAAACAAGACGGAACTACATTCAATAATTTAACGTATAATGCAGGCGGAACATCTTATGCTTTAGATGGAACAACAACAGGAAGTGGAAATAAATATAAATGGATTGTATTTAAGTTTAGTGAAAGTAATAAATCAACCCATAATAGCGGTGGAACTAATTATGAGTATTTAAATATATATAATTTATTAACAAGTAATTATTATTTTACTAGTAGTATAATGAACAAATTAAAAGATGTGAATGATAGTGATGTAGTAGGGTTTGTTCAACAAGAATATAGTAGCGAAAATAGAATAGGAAACTTAATGCGTGGATATAGTCCTAGTTCATTATGGTATGGCAATGATGCCAATAATTCATTCGATACTATATTTAATGGTGCTGATAAATCGGGATATGGATGTAGATATGAAGAATCTAGCACTAAATGGGGTCCATTATTAGATACAGCAAACGGAGAAACAGATATATATGTTTATATTGGATATAATAACGCAGTTTCAATAGGATAATAGTAAATTCAAATTTTATAATATATATATTATAAATTTATATATATATATTAATGTCTGATACTAATTCATTAGATGTTAAAGAACAAGTAGATTTTTTGTTTAAGAATTATTTAGGATTTCCAAATACAGACGAAACTAAACCATATTTTAATGAAACAAATGTTAAAGCAAATAATTATGTTCTAGGAGAAGATATTTTTTTAAGCAATATACCAACAAATCCAAATTTCAATTCAAGCAAAACTTCTACTGATGTAAATTTAACAGATTCTGATTTTAATAGTTATTCATCAACTGATTCAATTATAGATGATTCTACAGGATTAATTAGAAAATTTGTTAAACTTAAACTAGTTCCTGTACCCGGAAGTAGTGATAAATCATATTATAAATTAGATAGTAACGGAGATAATGTATTGGCTGATTCTATTCAGTTTAATAAAAATAAAGATGGTTCTACTACTCCTTATTTATATAAGTTGTATTCATCATCTGGTGTATCTACAAACGATGAAATACCTAGTACATCTACAGGAGGTAACTGGATCTTCGATATAAAAAATGGTATAATTAATTTTCCAGATTCTCCAAGTGATACTGTTAACTCAAGTAACCCGCCCTATTTAACATTCTATAAATACGTTGGTCGAAAAGGTCTTTCTTTATTAAGTAGTTCCACCGATACTAATATTTCGGATTTATCTACAAATGTATTCGCAACTATAGATGCTCTTCCATGGGATATTAGTTCGAATGGAAAACATTTATATGTTGCTGAAAATATCATAGATTATAATATTGGAATTGGTATTGTGGAACCTAATTCAAAATTGGAAGTTGTAGGAGATATAAGTGCTAGTCAAAATTTATATGTTAAAACTAACATCGGTATTAATAAAGTCAATCCTAATATTGCTTTTTACATTAATTCTACCGATTCTATGAAAATTCCAGTAGGAACTACAGGAGAAAGACCCGGAGTGCCTGAAACCGGTATGTTACGTTATAATAATACTACAAAACAATTTGAAGGGTATAGTAATTCAGCATGGCAAGGTTTAGGAGGGGTTGTTGATATTCCTCAAACAACAAAAATCACCGCAGCTAATTCGGTCGATGATCAAGATAAACGATTAAGATTTTTCACAGATGGTTCTCTTAACATGATAATGGATGAAAGTGGTAATGTAGGTATAGGTAGAGATATTAGTCATGTTGATATAAGCTTTAATAATAATCAAAATTTTGTTGTTGTTGGAGATATTAGTGCTAGTAATGCTATATATGTTCCTACTCCAAATATAAATGATAATGGAACTAATGTTACTACAACTGAATTTGTTCAAACTAAAATTTCTACTTTAAGTAGTGAAAGCGTTAGAGATATTACTAGTTTAGATACAAAATTATCCACTAGAATATCCACTAGAATATCTACAGAACAATCAAGTCGGTCTGATAATATTTCTACATTAAGTAGTGAAAATGTCAGGGATATCACTAGTTTAGATACAAAATTATCCACTAGAATATCTACAGAACAATCAACTAGATCTGATAATATTTCTACATTAAGTAGCGAAAATGTCAGGGATATTACCAGTTTAGATTCAAAATTATCTACTAGAATATCAAGCGAAATATTAACAAAAAGCAGTGAAGTCGTTAGTATTGATAATAGAATATCAAGCGAAGTATCAACTAGATCTGATAATATTTCTACATTAAGTAGCGAAAC
>MDTC01173703.1_pt1 | contig 18300 bp, 6 predicted proteins | sample 811181 | NCBI WGS metagenome assembly MDTC01 (sample SAMN05326644, study PRJNA326480) | marine metagenome | isolation source: seawater | place: Pacific Ocean: North | collected 2011
CATGTTCCTGAAATTGATGCAGAAACCAAGGACTGATCGAATGTCAGTGCGTCTGGAGTACTACTGCTAACCGCAGAGCCACTGTTGAAATCTGCAATTCCAGAAAATACCGAGGAAGAAATAACTGCAATGCCTGATTGGTAGAACACTACGCCGTAACTCGAAGATGGAGTTTCGGTAGCCAAACTTGCGGTTGAGTCGAATAAGACTCCGTAATCACCACCAATAGTGTTGGTCGTGCCATCTCCAGTGGAAGAAGCCGCTGTGTCTTGGAGCGATATAGTTGTGAGGTGAGGGTTAGCCCATGCGCCGCGGCCGAGCTGTAAGTTAACTGTACCTTGTTTAATTTGGTCTTTTGTCAATAATCTAGACATAGACACAACGAATACTTCCTTCATGGAGCCTGTTGTGTCGAGTCTCAAATCACTTTCAAACAATCTTACTGTGTTAGTGCTACCTGTGTAGCCCAAAAGAACCTGCGAAAACTGGTTATAAATATTAATCTTTTTATTGTTAATTGTTGCAGTTGAAGCAGACAGCGGAGATGACTCATCATAGCCGCAAGTAAGATCAAAGATATGGTTAGCAGACGAACTAAGGAATGGATAGTCGTATACTGACTGGAACATACCGTGGGTAAAGTTTTTGATGTTCTCATCACTGTAAGTTCCACTAACGATGGAGCCGGTGAGAGGGATTACCTCGTGTAATAAAGTTTTTGTTGTTGTAACGTCCGTATTAACATTTAACGGCTCATAAGAAAGGGGCATCAATAATCTCCAATTATGTTTGTGCTATTTTAATAATTCTTACTGGTACTTGTAAGTTTACGTTGGATGCGGCGCCTTCGACGTAGACAGTTGTATCAATGTAGTCGTAAAGGGTGCCAGTTCCAAATAAGTCAGAAGAAGTGGTTCCGAACTTGGTGTAGTCGGATTGTGGGATATTCGGGTTAATCAGGAGGTTAAGAGCTGTGAAACTAGCTCGGGGGCCCTTGATGGCCGAATATTGTGTGCTGGTATCAGATGTACCTGCGGTTGCAGTATCGGAGTATACTCTGTTGAGTACTCCGTTGACAACAACCTCACTGTTGTTTTTAATCTTTTGCGAGGGCCTGACAGCAGAATTACCTTTCAAGGTAACGTTCAGTGCGGCGCCTTGTGCTGAGTTGTTGGTGAGATTAGAACGCATATCAGCACCCATGACGGCGGAAATAAAGCGATTGTCGAAGCTTACAACAAAATTGTTGTCGGTAAGTCCTGCAGAAGCTAAAAGTGCGTTTTGGTTGGTAGAGGAGCCCAGCAGATCTGTTGAGTCGATACCTGTTTCAATAAGCATGAATTTACCAGACGCATCGCCGGATTTAAGAATTGTATTAGCGTTACCACCATCATCGGTGATTTGCTTGGATGTAATCACCCCAGCGGCCGTCACCTTACTATCGTCAGCCAGTAATACCAAGCCGTCAGCATTCTTTTGAACGATGCGCGGGCTGAAGGTCTTCTGGTTCAGGGCTACTTGGGGCAAGTAAAGCAGATCTTGTCTAGCTCTGGAAACAAGACCGTAATTAATATTAGCGTTCTTAGAAGTAAACGCTTCCAAGATGGGGGTTTGTAAAATTTCCAAATCGTAATAAGCAGATCCAGATGCATGGTCCTTGTTGTATAAGGAGTAATCTATCTCGTCATCACCGGGTGAAAACTTAGTAATTCTAAAGTCACCTTGAGCCATTCTTTTTCGTCCGATATCGGTCAGAACTGCATCAAGTATGATGTCGCCGGTGTTGTCTATAAATGCCATTTTGTTACCTCTTTATATAAATAGTATTGGTTTTTTGTTATTCTTCCAATTTTACGCTGGGGTCATTATAAGTAATGTTTAAATCGATTTTTTTACCAGTTTTCTTGGATGTCAATCTGATTTTGAACGTTTCACTCCAAATTAACTCTTCATTTGACGAATTTCCAATTACAAGTTTATTATACTGTGATTTTGCAGATTGTGTATAGTCCACTTCTGAGTCATCAAAAATAGTCTGTGACAGGTTTGGTACCAATTGGAATATATTTTTAAACTTTTCGTTCTTGTCTTTGTAGATATCGACTGATAAATCTTCCTCAAACAGTACTTCAAATTGTGCGTATTTGTAACCACCGTCATTTACAAGCTCAGCCTCAATTACCGTGTCAGTATTGCCAGCGATACCCAACTCATTAACAGCCCTGAAAAGATAGTAATATTTAACATTGGATTTTACTATGTCCGAAAACAGTCCGGTTGTGTACGAGTGTTCTGAGCCATCTATTTCCAACGAAACGTTGGAAAGCTCATTGCCTTCAAAGTCTTGAAAGCTCGTTGGTTTTTCCATTAATCTAAAAATTTGTATTGTGTTTGCGGGAGATACTGTTGGTTTTTCCACATTAGTTGAGCTAATATAATCTTTTGCATTCAAGTATTGTGATTTCACAGTTTTGTCAGCTTCCGTAATTGCTCTCGGGAATGGTTGACTTCTGAAGGTCTCATAAAATATGTCAAACAAAATCCTATTTGAATTGTCAAGTGCATAGTTTGGTACAACGTTCAAATCGTTCGGTGGGTTGTCTAACACTCTAAAGGCTTTTTGTGTGATTGGCACTTCGATCAGTTTAAGGGAAGGCTGAACGGTTGTGATAAAGTTGGCAAGGTAAGGTGGCAAAACACCCGTGCTTGAAGTGGAGGCTGCGGACTGGGCGATTCTTTGCGCTTCCGTTACAAACGAAGACATTACTGCATCTGGCGTATCTCCATAAATTGAACTCTCAAGCATATCAGTGGTGATATCACCGGTTTCAGGATTGTAGAACTCTACACAATATCCAGTGATTGGGGATTCAGGATCTGTGGCGTCTTCCCTTACTGAACCAATAATCCTTGAAATCTGCAGGTTTGCAAATTTATATTTGAATCCCTTTACTGCATAGTATGCATATACTTTGTATGTATACGCAGTGTCGTATTTGACTTGGGTATCAAATAAATTTAAGTCTTCTAAATCTATACTATTGAATACCCAAAAGTTTTGGATTGTGTTTTGTGTGTTGGAGTCTCCAGTGGCTAAACCACCGATTTTCTCTACTCGGTAAGCAAGCACTTCGTGATCTTTCACATCCGGGGTCAAATTGTTGAACTTATCTACTTCGAATGAATGAACGGTGTCATTTTGAGAGTTAAGGAGTAGATTTATATTTTTGACTGAAAATGCATTTTTGTTGGTGGAGAATGTTTTGGATATGTCGTTAATACAACGAAGTGCGTTTCGTGCGTTAAAGGCGCGGTAGACACCCTTGGTGTCATACGCAGTGTCTGTTTCTAAATTCTTGTAATCAACAACAAAGAAATCTTCGTTTTCTTCTTTAATTTTATTATGAGAATATAACATTAATTCGACTAAATCAACAGAGCGCAGGACTGTATTATCCGATGAAGTATACACTTCATCGAAGTTACTTCCGTCTCCAGGTACCGCCAATCTTTGATTTTGTAAAAACTCTACTGGTTCTGGTACTAATTCATCAGGGGATTGTCCTAAGAAAACTTCTTTAAGAGATTTTAAAAATCCTGTACTAAATTGATTCTTTGCAATAACTGCGGCGTAATAGTCGCTCGGTGCGGTGTCGAAAGTTATTTTGTTGTAGAATGGCATCGTACTAACAAGTTTTTCGCTAGCGGCGGCGCCAAGGGTTCGTGTTGCAAAATCATTAAACAATACGTTGGAAAATCTTGAATCAATGTAGTTTAAAGATTCTTGTGGGATGTTTGAGGCGGATACAGGCAATGAAAAATCTAAATATTTTTTCATTGGACTAACACCGACAGATCGAATTACGCCGTCCTCTACATCATCTTCGAATCGGTTGTTATAAATATTGTATAAATCACTAACTGTTATTGAATTGTTAAGAGAATAAAAATTCGTTATGTTGGCGTCCAATACCTTAGAGTCAGTCTGGTAAGCCGTCAACCCAAAGGCATAAAAGTTTGGAATGGTTCTTTCGGTTTCTTGCGAATCGGTAAAACTCTGGTATCTTCTTAAGATGTGGTTATACTCGCAACTTAATTGAATGTAACTATTAATTTCGGTCCCATTAACTAACAATTGTTCTTGAATTTTAGCGTATGGCATCGTGGTGGTTATATAATGGTCGTCGTAAGTCCCATCAGAATATATAGGAGTGACCGTACTGTTTCCAAATGAGTTGCCAGTAAACAGACAATCCCAATATTTAGAACCCTTAACCACATCCGAAAGCATTGGATTTAGTGGATCACCTTCAATGTGGGTGATGAATTTCATATATGGTAAGACTGTTTCTTGTCTCACTCCCAAATTGGATGATACAGCACCTCTTTCCTCTCTCGAACCTATTTCATTTTGTACCTCAACGCCTGTAAAGGATGTGATCGAGTGAACGAATTCATTTGGATTGTCAACTGGTAAGAATTTGTAAAATGGGGGAGGGACCATGTATTCACCATCATCACTGGTGGCGTTAAAGAAATACCCTCCGACTGCGTTTCTTAAAAGATCAGAAGAACCTGATAACAAGTTCAAATCTACGAAAGATATTTCTTTTTGTCTTAAGTTATATTCTCCACTGGGCTCTGCAATAAGCCGATATCGATTTGTCTCTGTTGAGGTGTCAATAGTTTCCGGCACATCAGGTAAAAACGGCGTAGTCATTAGTATGTTCCTCCAGGTGATGAAGGAGTTGTGGAGACGGTAGATACCACCGTTGTTGTTGTGGGGGAGCTTGTGGTCGGTGTGAATCCTTCCAGAGCTTCGTCATCTACAATATTTTCAAACAATTCTTTAGTAAAATCTAATTTCTTAGTGGTCTTAGAAAGATCTAATCTCTGCATTACTCCGGTCGCTAAATCATCAATAATGTTTGTCATTGCTAACTCAAGTCTTTCCATCGTACCCTCATACGGATGTGCGTCAAAAGTGACCGCATCATATCCAAATTTGGCTATTATAGCTGTTCTTTCAGGCGAAAACCACATACCGGGTGGATATGGATTGTAGGGCATCGAGTAACGCCAAAATACGGAATCCACTGACAAGTCAAGTGGACTTACTGATGGTGCAGGGCCGTAAGCACCAGCAGTGTAAAAGATGTCAACAAATCTAGTATCCCAAACACCAGTGGACGGGTCATTGTATACACTGTATAAAGCTAATGCATTGATGGATACACTTTTTGTCAATGCTGCAGCATCGTCAAGGAGTACTACAAACTCGGCCGGATTGAGTGTTTCTATTCTTTCAAAACCATATACGCCTGATGGGCCCAACATAGCCGACTTGGGTATAACGCCGTTGTTTGCCCTCGTATAATCAGATATTTTTCGTCCGGTGAGTACGGTTATGGCAGGGTTGCTGGAATCCAAAGAGGGTATCAGAGTAAGTCTTTCGTCTAAAGACACATCTCCCGTAAAAGTTGGGATTGCTGAACCACCTACAGGTATATCAATACCAGTGCCTGGGCCTGTTCCGGGGGCTACGACTGTAGTTCCTGGGGCTATGCCTGGGACTCCAGTTCCTGGGGATACACCTCCAAAAGATACTTCGGGAAGTCCATCTGAAGATGCGGCGTCGGGGAATGAGTATAATGGTGTAGGGTCGCCCTCTCGTGGCGCAGTGTCTGGTACTGCGCCTCCAAAGGTCGCTTCAGGAAGTGTGGAGCTAGAGTCAGTGGAAGGGGCATACGCAGAATCGCTGTAGATTCCAGAATCCGAATAAAGGCCGGGTAAAACTGATGGCATTACTGAGTTCCTTTAAAGTACTTGTTTTTTCCGTAATAGGCGGGACTTTGATTTAAGACCGTAAAACTGGCTGCAATGAAAGACGGATCGGATTTCTTAACTTCTTCTTTTTCTCTTGAGCTATTATCCTCATCAAGTTGGTAGAATGGATCGTTGTCATCTTTGAATTTATCGCCTGTTCCAGTTTTTGAATTTACTGTATTTGAAAATACTTCTGTATCAATGATGTTCGGGTTGTTTTCTTCTTCTTTGTTGGAGTCACTTTCAAGAAGAGAAAAATCTCTTGGTAAGTCATCAATCGCAACGTTCATAAGCATAAGCATTTCTTCTGCTAATTGTGGCCTGTCTTTATTGACAGCAGTTGTTCTTGTCTTTCTGGTCGATAATCCTGTTTTTGATTTTAAAGATGTCAGTCCAGATTGTACGTTATACAATGTGGGATCTGTTGATTTGCTAACAATTTTGTCACCCAATATTGTTTTATCGTAATTTGTACGAGTAGTCTTGGATGTACTGACTTTTGTTATGAGTGGTGCGGGTATATTAAACATGTTTTATTCTCTTGTAGTAAATATGGTAGCAATAAAAATATTATCTGTTTGATTTATTTTATCAAGAACCATCTGGTGTGCCTACCGCATCGGTAAAGTCGCCAATAAAATCGACTACTGGCGATTTTACATCAAAAACACCAGACTGATGGGTTTCCACTATGTTTAGACTTGGGTTGCAAATCTCACTTGCTAAGATTCTAGAAGACTCTTCAGTCTCCTGTAAAAACTCATAGAATTTTTCTGCTTGTTCTTTGAAGTTCAGCAGAGCCTCAAGTGTACCAGTTTCTGGTTTTATTTGATCTAATATAGAATTGGCAGAATCCAACATTACACTATTCGAACCATTGTATATGTCTGTAAACATATTTACATATATTACGTGCAGGGCTACCATTTTATACCACGGTTGGTTTCTAGCATCTGGGAATTTATTTAAAATTCCCTCCACAAAGAAGCTGTTGAATTGCATATTAAATTCATCATAAGCACAGGCTTCTGAGGCGGGCTCAACGTATTCTCTAATGAACTCTTCATATATCATTGTGTATTTACGGATAATTGCCTTTAAGACGTGAAAAGAAGAATCATGAATCTCGTATCTAAGCATAACTCTGTCATTGGAGTATTCTGTATCTGTCGGATCTCCAAGAAAAACCTTGTCATCGTCTAAGAACATCTGATAATAGTACATCAATAACCGATAGTTTTCTCGCCATGTCTGCTCTCCATACAGGGCAGAATCGGCAAAATCAGTAAAGTTATAATTCCTCATCACCAAATGTGACATTGTTCTTTGAACGCCATATGTCGCGGCGGCCTGTTCGATGTTGTAGTCGCCAGTCTCAATAGTGGAGTCATCTAGAAAATTAGTACTAAAGAAGTCGCTGTATCTAAAGCCTCCTTCGATAGCGCCGACTTGTTTGTAAACCTGGCCGGTTGATCCTGCCTGACATTCAAAAGACATACCGTCGAAGTCTGTAGGGTCTGACGCTTTTTCATAATTTGCTGAGGCGGGGGAATTCAAAATTATATCGGTCTTATGTGTGAGGTTGAAGGAGTGTACTTCGGCCACTTGCACCCCATTATTTAACATTTCATGCGCCAAGTCCATCGTCCTAAGCATTCTATCAACGTTTACAAACCTTGATATAAACGAGCCGCGGCGCATGTATTTTTCCATATCGTAAAAGAAAAAGCCAGATTTTTTAACCACAATATCTATATTGCTTAAAACAGAAAGGCCGCCAGCATCGTATTCGGTACCAAAGTATTCAAGGGCTTCGTCCATAAATTCTGTCAGTCTCTCTTCAATTGAATCAGCTAATTCAGAAAATGTTGATAAAATGGCGTCTGATAAGTTTGCTTGGTCGGATACGCTTAAAGTACCATCAGAAATACGGCCCTGCAAGGAAGGCCAATTGCCACCTATGACTCCCATAGTAGGACTAGTCATGGGGCCTCTTTTATAATTTATAAACTGGGGCTGGCATAATACAGTGGTGCCTTCATAAGCTTCTCTGAATGTCTGAGCGAGATAAAACTGAAGGCTATCCCTTGAACCTATACCAGCAGTGACTGACTCTTCTAATTCAGTACGCATTGTTTTAGCCCATTCATGGGCCCATGCTATTTTTTCATCTCTTGTCATACCAACAATAGGAGATGTAGATGGATGTTCGAACATATCCATCATAGCAGATCTGTGATTTTCAATTAAAGTCTCGACTGAATCAATTACTGTGTCGTGTATAATATTATCAAGAACAGTAGTACCCAAATCATCATCTATATCTACTGTAGCTGAAATCGCTCCGGTCACTAGTTCAATAATTATGCCAAAGATTTCTTCGTAACTCTTTTTTACAAGAAAGACGCCGGCTGTTTCTGAGAGGTAAGAAACTGTGCGAGTGTGAAACAAATCAATTACTGCGAGGTTCTCTTGCATATGATCGATCAGTACATCGACACCGGTGCCGAAGCCAGTAGTAATATCACTTACTATTAATTCATAGTCATCAACCCCAGCATCGTCTCTGGCGAATGTTTCTGATAATCTCGCTGAGTCGGTACCGCCATCACCTCTCTTTGGAACTGATAAAGTGAGGGGACCGGTAATTAAATTTTGTACCAAAGATTGAATTTGTTGGTGTGTGGCGCAGTGTCTTAAGCCCTTTCCTTCTGAATAGAAATCTTCGGAGTATAGACCAGTTGTGGTACGACCGTAACTGAAAAGTTCGTCGTCCTCATAGGTCAGATCACCAATGCCGGACCAGTCCTGTTCGCCTGGACCGGCGCCGATAGCGCGGGTGAAATCGTCAAGTGTGTATCTCAGATCCGAGTTAACTATATCTAATGCTTCTTCTTTATCGTCAGCTTTGATATAAAAACGCCAGCCGTTGTAGTCATCAACAAAACTTAATGCATATGCGTCTGCAAAGTCTGTTAATTTTAACATTGCGTCGCGTACAAGAGGTGAATTCCTTAGTGTTCCACGGCCAAATGGGTTTTCTCCGGTAAAGAAGTCTAACCCTTCGTCTCTAATCACTCTTAGATTTCTTTCTAAGAGATTTGTAAACTCGCCGCGGAGCCTATCAAGTTCTCCAGAATCAATTTCGGTAGAACCTGGGAACAGTGCTTTTGAGGACGACTCGGGAACATATTTAGCTACGTTTGATTCAATCGCTAACGGATATGCAAAATCAGAATCAGTCAAAGTCTCATCAAACGATACAGAGGAGATATCTTCAAAGTTTGTTGCTCTAGCGTCAATCAGTTTGAAATTTCTAAGTATTCTCTTAACCACTTCTTCTTGGCCTAGAAGGGTTGTGTTTGAGTTTGTCACTACAATACGAAATCTTTCGTAAAGACGACCTGTTGTCGTTGCGCCACTCTTGGACGGAAATAATTCTTTGTATCTATTGAGACGAGGTAAGAATTCACTTGTATTGGAATACATTGCGATTACGTAATCAATTCCGTCAATAGCGTCAGAGAGCATGCTGTCACCTAATGCTCTTTCGCGATACTCAGATGTTAGACTGTTAAGAGAATTTATTATCTCGGTTGGTCCAAAATTCTCAACTTTGAAATACTTTGTATTAAGAGCTTGTAAAGGAATATTTGGGTAAAATTGATTGTTGGCATCAATAAACACCGGGTCACTAAAAATAGCTAAGTTATTGTTATCTATAACGTTTTCGTAAGATACATCACTAAAGTTTAAAGCGTAGGTCGCATCCGAGTATCTCAATAAGTCTGCTGCTGACTCTGTGGAAACACAAGCGAAAATAGCCATGTCCTGAATGGATGTAAATGCTTGGGTGTACCCTGTTATTGTGACGTACGAGGATTTCATAATAGGGTTGCCGTCTTCATCATAGTCAGTTGAAAAAGTAACTTTATCTTCAAAATCACTGAATGGTATCGATATAACTTGATTCGAGATTCCCGATAACGAAGCATAGATATCAAAGTCGGTATTACTCAAGCCCGAATCTTCGGCGACTTCGTTCTGGTACATGTCAGCATTAACAACTGGCAATGCTAACCTCTTCAAAGCAAATTTATCGCCCTTAAGTTCGTCAATATGAGTTTGATTTTTAATAATATACAGGTTTATGTAGAGGCTTTCGTTATTGCCAGATGAGTCTGTTGAATAATTAAACAATTCCTCAATAAGTGGATTGATATCAAAGTTGTCATCTGAATTAAAAAACACAGACATATTGGCGCTGTATTTAGTTAAGTCTTCAGGCACCACGGGGGGTTGTCCGAATTCAGATGCAATCTCGTTTAACGGATTTACAATCGGATCATCAGGATCTACATTCTCGATTATAATTGAATCAATAATAGGGGTGGGGAGAAATTTACCAAACGTTTCGTTTGTATCGCCCTTAAAAATTAGTCTTGGCATATTTCTGGTACAACCTCGCTTCCATAAATATCATTGTAAACATTTTCAACACTTACTTCATCACAATCAATATCTAAGTCAATATAATACGACGATTTGTTGAATATTTGTAATTGTTTACAAACAGTATCTTTATCTACATTTTTGTCTTTGACAAAATCAAAATAATATTCTACAGCTTTTTTAGTTAACTCTGTGTTGTCATTCGACAATTGGTTTGGACTAACCATGAGTCCGTTGACAACTTGGTCTATTTTAGTTTCAAAAAACTTTCTTTCTAGATCGTTTAGAACCTTGGTGTCTCCAGTATCAGTATTGACCTTAAATACCTCAACATCGAAATTGTCAGTCAACAACTCCGTGTTAACTTCATCTACATAAATCATTGGAGTGTCTGGTGTAAGTTGGATATATCTATCATCCACGAATACATCACTTTGAATAGAAAATTGAGAAGAATCTAAATTAGAATTTATGTTTTTAATCTCTTTTTTGTAGTTTGAACTTATGTTAATTTGGGGAATGTTTAAGGACGAAGAGCTATTGGTTTTGTATTTCTGTGTGGAACTGTCTATTTTTCCGTTTAGAACAACTACTTTCCATGCCGGTGCAACGTTTGTGTTCCTGCCATCCAAAAAAGCATCACCGATAGCTGCATCGAATTTAAATATATCTATTCTTGGCTGCAGCATGGTGGGCGTCTGGTCTACAGCAAAATAAGAGGGTGGTCGAGGGCTAGTCACGAAAGCGCGGGAAGCTATTTCAGAAGCTAATGCTGTATCTGTTATAGGCGTAGCAGTCAGTGTAGGAGACCCCAGGGCGCCTTCAGGTGTGCTAGTCGGTACGCCTAGGCCTAAGCCGTCTACAATGACATCACGGGGCGCTACAGCGAGTTCTATATTCAATGCTGGAGGCTCAGTGGGATTAGTTTGTAATTTTCCGTCCACATTATCAAACAGCACCAAACTTTCGATATAGGGTGTCTCTTCTTTGATTCTTGTGTGGGCTTGGTTTTGAGATTCGCTTATGTTTATATAAGCACTATCATAAATAATATTATCGTCATAAAAAGAGTAATATGTAGGTTTGAATTTGCCGACTGATAATAAGTAATGTCCGTAGTTTGTCAACTTAAGATCATATACTCTTTCTTTTTTATCTAAAAGCTTAGCCATTTAATTAATTACCCCTTCTATTCTTTTTCTCTTTCAAGGAGACTTTCTTCTTTCTGCGACTTTTCTTGCTGAGAGTTGTGTTTTGTTTACCAGTAGTTGGTTTAGGTTCAATAATATTGGTTCTTCCAGCTTCTCTCTTGTAAACAACATCAACATCTGTTTTGATTGATTCAACAATGGATACATAGTCGTAAGGCCAGTTGTAACTTAAGTTGTAGCCATCCATTTCAACAGTATCACCCAGTTTTTGTTTTGTTGTTTGGCCGACTTGTGCTACAGTCATATCACCATAGGATGCTTGGGAGCGCTGTTTCACTTTGAAAATCATCCATCTCAAGTTTGGATTACTTAAGAGGTTCTTCTCTGTGAGTAATTCGGTGTTGATAAGTTCGTGAGCGACTGAATCTTGTTGGAATTCCATCTTAGTATATTCCCTAGGAGCCAAGTTTTGCCACACGTAAGACAAATCATTCTTGTCTAATTCGTATTTGAACTCGAACACATACATAACCATCGGATCAACGTCATTGTTTATAAAGTCAAACTGAGGAGGCAGAACATAATCATCCATTTTCTGAATCAATTTTCTGATTGAGTTTCCGGCTGCATCCAATGAATCTCCAGATTTTGAGCCAATGCTGGACCTCTTAGCAGCTTCGAAGCGCTTTCTGGGGATGTTAATGAATTGCTTTCTGGTCTTGGCGTTAGAATTGGAAGGCTGTGTACCGTTTGCTGGTATACCTTCAACAATGTATGGAACTGCCACAATTGCTTCTTTGATTGTTTGTTTTTCGGCCAGTTGTCCTAAGCGGACCTTCGAGTTATTATCAGTGAAGCCCATCAAACTAGAGAATGACTTCATTTGTTGAGATATTTTAGGGCCATCTGCTGCAGTGTAATTGTTGTATACAGACGAACCAGTAACGACTTCGTAGTGGTTTGTGAGCCACTGGGCTGGGATATCATCGATTTCCAAGAAAACCCCTTCGGAAGTAGTGCTAGGTAAACGTCCAAATTGATGCCACATACCCTTTGGCGTTGCTTCATCGCCGAAGCCAGCGGTAGCCTTACTGGCATTATAGAAGTTCATCATTGGAGTTTCAAACTTGGGCTGGATAACCCAACGTTGTCCGACAATGGAGTTTTCAGATAAAATCTCATTTCCAAATTTGTCAAGTTGTTTTTTAGTAACGTTCTCGACACCAAACAGGTTAATTGCAGAATCAATTTGCATTGCATTGTGATTGATGTTTTCACTGGCATAGGGAGTGAAGTTTTGTGAAGCCACAAGAGCACCAGATATTGATGAGCTAAGATCATTATCTCTAATTAGGGTTCGCCTGTATACTCCTGGTTGTGCCTTATGTCCTGGTAAATCTGGGCCTGGATCAAAGCGCCGTTTGACGATTTGTGTTTCTGCCAGGATTCTTTGAAGGTCATACTCAACAGATGCAGACGGTCTGAAAATAAAGTCTACCCATGCCTCACCATCGTAATATGGTGGGGTGAAGGACCAGTTGTGTCCGTTCATGGAATCCTTGACACCGTAAGCAGATGCGGAGAGGGCAAAAAGATCACTAGTACCGTTGTTGTTTGCCTTAGATACACTTCCAAACTCGCGGCCGGCAACGGGAGGCCCGAAGCCACTGGCTCTGTCATACATTGTAAAGTTCTTAATAAATCGTGGGTTCATAGTAGGATCCTGTGGGATCTCAAACGTACCAGAGCGTTGAATGTCAAAAACGCTTACAGAGGTATCAGAATTCTTGAATACTGCGCGCGCACCATCCGTTGCAAAAAATCCGTAGTCACCGTTAGAACCAGATTCATAGGTGTATGTTCTAGAACCACTGAAAGAAGTTTTCATTCTAAGGCGCGCGCCATATACTTCATTTCTACCAAATTTAAATGTTGATAAACTGACACCGTTAGATTGCAGTCTTGTGTACCCGCCTTCTTTAAGGAAGAACTTTCCAACTTCTGCAAAGTAGTTTGATGCCATCATGCTGTAGAGTTTATCTGCTGGACTGGATGCAATCGAAGAAGATGGCGCTAATGGACGAGGACCAGATCCAAAACTTTGTGATGGGTGTGGTTCTTGCTCCGGCACCACTAGACCACGCATAGTCTTACTAGGATCAATGATGGTTTCGAATGGTAACCTAACATCCCAGAAGGCGCCGGAAACATATTGTTGAGAACCGGTTGCATCGGATGTTGTAAGCATGTGGTTTTCGGTTGGATTGAATAGTAAGGCACCGGTTACATTTACTGAAATAAACTTGTAGCCATTTGTGGATATTGGGTAATCAACGGCCATACCTGATTTAATAGAATTGTAAAGAATTCCTGGTGCAAAGAGAGGCTTGATTACCGATCTTGCCAGGGCACTGTGTATTGGCTGTCCGCCATCTTGGGTACCATTCCCGAATTCCCTAAGAGAGTCAAGCCCAGTTGGATCGGGGCCCTTGCCAGTATTAAGCAGGACTTCGACTGAATCACCATATGATTTACTAAATTGAGACACCAAGTCTAAACTTCTTTGAGCTGGATAGAATCCCTTATAAGGGTTGAATTTGATTGCAGCGTGGCAGGTCAATTTAATTTCTTTTGCGGACAAATCAGACATTTTCTTAATATCTGCAAAGTTTCTTAAGAAGTCAGAGTTGGAGAAGTCTTTATAGAATGTGTCTTGAGAAGAACTAAGCTCAGTGCCTGGAATCTCGAAAGTGTCGAAGTTCTCTCCATCTTGAATTCCAAACTTGGTGTAATTTTCAATTTGCTCTGACACTCTGAATTCTGGTACTACAGCATACCCTTTAGCCAACGATTTGATGTCTTGCTTGAAAGAATCATAGTTGTTGTAGAAAGGCTTTGATTCGGAAGATACAAAGGAAGTTCTGCCATTGGAAGTTGTTAGATAGCCAGCTTGAGTGGCAGCTTCCCATTTAGCTTCACCAGAACCTGTCGGAATTTTATAACTAAGTAAAGTTTCTACATTAATTCCATTAATATTTCGAATAGAGGCATTCGGCCTAACTGAAAGTGGGGAGTTCATCATGTGTTTTCTTGCATACAACGCAGAGTTTCTGACTGTTACTGCCAGTGAGTCAGTTTGACCCAGGTTGAAACTATGAACGCTGGAAGAATTTGCAAATGTGTATGTACTATATGTGTTTTGTAATTCGCCGGCAGAATTGGAAACCACCAAACTGGCTAATTCTATATCGTCGGAGGTGGGGAGTCCTGTGCTGCCTCTTTCGATCGTAACAACTGGTGGGCTAGTTCTGGTTTCAAAGTCACTTGGTGCATCAAGAGGCCACACACTTTGTGACAGTAGACTTTCTGTGAAGTTACCAGCAGTAGAGTTTGTATCTGTAGAGCCAGTGACGCCAAGAGAGTTGGCGCGGCCAACACCAAGAGCAATTCTATCGGCCTGTGTGTCTCTCCAGAAAAGGTTGTCGTAATTTGTTCTTTCAGAAGTTTGCGTTCTAAACTCGTTCCTTGTAGACGGGAATACATTCTCAGAATAAAGAATCCAGTTGAGTTGGATGTTGTTGCGATCTTTCATCGCCACCAACTGCTCGAAGGCTGTGACTTCTGAATCAAAATTCACTTCAACGAAATCATTTAATTTTTGTTCTTGGAATAGAACCATCTCATTGTTGTATGAGGTTTTAAAAGTTATGTTCTCTGCTGTTCTTTGGATTCCGCCTGCAGACGTGGATACCATGTTTATGTAATCGAGATTGACACGAACAGGGCGGCCTTTCGCAGAAACTGGGAATAAATCAAACTTTTGAAGATCTCCGTTTCTGTATTGCACTGAGAGTTTGTTATTTCTTCTCTCGTGCATCAACAATTGATGATCTTGTCGGCGCGCTTGTTGCCAACCAGCATTTCCATAGTAACCATTGCGCTTAATCATAAGCATATTGAACGCATCAGGGATTGCAGATTCTGCAACTGCTCTGACTAATTCAGGTGCGTTAACATACTGTGTATCAGTTTCTGTTGTTGAGCCGAGGGGGATAGTTATTGCGTGACCCATGGTGTTGGTGGAAGAAGAAAGCGGATCGACAATATTTAAATTAAGTCTTGATATTTGTGGTAAGAACCCCTCTTCGGAGAGGACTGGGAGTCTTCTTTCACCGCTAATTATAGCAGTCCCTACTTGACTTGCACTAACAAAATCGTAAGAATCTTCGTAAGTTATACCAGTAGATGAGGATACTCTTCGTGTGAAGTCTGGAGATACAAATCCGGATTCATTGTGCGTATTCACAACTGACTTAGTAATCCATGAGTACTGTTTTGTAGATCTTGGAATTTGATGTGAGACAAAGAAGTTGTCAAACGTAGACGCTGTATGGAATGTTCTAACAGTCTTGTAACCAACAATTTGCGGGGTACAGCCTGCTAATGGGGTTGGGTGCTCTGTAGACGACATCGACAAGTCACTTGTGAATGATGTGCCTACACCAGAAATTGGGAATAGGTTTCTAGATACATCGGGATCCCAGTTGAAGATCGCGTTAGAACCCGAAGAAAAGACTCCATTGTTTGAGCCAATTATATCGTTTTGAGAGCCTGAGCCAAATCGGTACCATGCGAAGAGTTCTGTATCAGCATTTGCGTACGGGGTCGATGAGGTAACGTCACAAGGCGTTCCTCCGTTGTATAGTTCAGATACATCTTCGGCTGTCAAAGTTCCAAGCCACAAACTGACTTGGTCCATGGAACCCGAGAAAGGAGAGTTAGTTGCACCCCCAACACCGGTTTCTGAAGAACCCCCACCAAGTGCAAGACATGTGTCTGCTGTTCTGGTTACCTTTCCTCTTACGTTGTATGTTCCGGAGTCTCCAGTCGTATCAAAAAATTCTTGTGGAGCAGATTGTGTAACAACCGTAGCAGGAGAGCCATCTACGTATATTCCGATGGCTGAGCCAATGCGAGTACCACTGTCAGCAGGGACTGTAACTACGAAGTGATGGAAATCGCCATCATCAACTGCGTTTGTAGCGGCGTAGAATTTAGCAATGGCAGAAGTGCCTGATGGGTTGGATGCTCTTGTTCTAATATTTACGTACAATCTTTCTTCAGAACTTTGGCGATCTTTGAAGATGTTAAGATATGAGTCACTTCCTGCAGACATTTTACCGGCACTTAAAATATATCCTACGTCATCATCTGGTGCGAATCTAATCCAACCAGAGTAGCTAAAGCCGTCAGCGCGGGAACTGGTTATAAACGTTTGTGCCGAAGCAGAATCTGCGTTTATAAGCATGAAACCCTTACCAACCGTATCGTTGAAATATAAGGCTTCAGTGTTGACTAGAGTACTACCCGATCGTATCGGTTCTAATGTTTCTGTTAAAACCTCTACTCGGTCCAGATTGTTTCTGTGTGTTTTGTGGAAACCAGGTGATTGAATATAAGAGGCACCGGCGACTGAATCTGCTACAAGGTTGGAGTCTCTACCGAATTTTGCAGTGTGTCGTGCGTAATGAGAAGTTAAGCCGAAATCGCGGCCGTGGATGTCGAATACACGAATCCCAGGGGTACCTACCCCAGTAGGCTCAGAAATGGCGCCAGAAGGCGTCTGTTGGCGTCTAATGACCGTAGAGTTGCGGTGGTTCAAACTATTGTATACAGAAAACTCGCTGGCTCTAAAATCTCTGTAGCCATGAGTGCTGACTTCTATACCACCAGGAGCAGCAAATCTTGTTGTAATGATAGACTTGTTTATAGTTCCACTGAGATACCCTACATTGTAGTCACTAACAAACTGAAAGTGTCCGTCAACATTTCGTCGTAAATCAAGGAATGTGCGTGTTTGTGTAGAAGCGGTTGTTTTATTAGAAAATATTACTGTTGGTAAGACAGGTTGGTTTTCAATAAAGTTTCGTGGGTTAGCATATGCACCAAACGAGTGTACTACTTCATAATTTCTTTCAAAGTTTCCAAGAATTGTAGAACCTGTTCTCATTCGAATGTTGCGAATATTAACAGGGCGCTTAGCAATATGATCTCTGTATAAGTATGCTTTTTGAGAAGCAGTCAATGGGTATGCAGGAACGCCGCGGTCATTTGCTTCAGGCCATGGATAATCAGGTGCCACCATTCCGATAGCGCCGCTTCCCATTTCAATACCCGAACATTTTCCGATAAGTATTTTCCAGGCTTCGGGACGTGTTGTGTAGTCGTCAAGGCCATTGTAGTATGGAAGTTGAAGTGCGCTTTTTCCAGTAGCACTCTTGTTGAGTGGGACGTGCCTAGATTGATGGCCGCCTACGGCGTAATTAGTAAATGGACCTTGCATTGGCTGTTCCATCTCTGGACCGTACACATCATTGTGTAAGTTAGTGATGGTTAAATTGTCTTCGGTTCTTGCTCTAATCAGTTTATCGATACCACCAGGAATCGAGGCGCTCATGACATTGAACGGGAAGGAGAAAGAGTTCTTATTTACAGCGTATCCTTGTCCGTCAACATAGTCGCGGCCTTGTATAACCTTAAGATGTCTCTTTCTCTTCTTGCCAACATTGCCTTCTTCATTCCATTGAGCCACTGTATCAATTGGCTCTAGATCAATTGTTTCTGCAAACAAAACGTTTTGAGGAACGAACACACCGTCATTGGTGTTGATTGGGCCGGCTGGTCTGAGTGAAGAGTACGTATAATCTATACTCTTGTTATGTTCGAAGTTAACTCCACCTTTAATTGTTTTGTTAATATCGGCTTTTTTCAAATCTACAACGCCGGCCTCAAGGGACGCAATGGCTCTATTTTTTTGATATTTGACCCCAGCAACCGTTGATAAAGTTGGCATTGTGCCGCTAAGAACAGG
>MDTC01254568.1_pt1 | contig 18300 bp, 16 predicted proteins | sample 811181 | NCBI WGS metagenome assembly MDTC01 (sample SAMN05326644, study PRJNA326480) | marine metagenome | isolation source: seawater | place: Pacific Ocean: North | collected 2011
AAATTCGGTCATTTTACGGGCAGAATGCTGATCCCGGAAGCGGGCATTCCGGGAAGACATCTTCACACGATGAACGAGAGCGAATTGCCGAAATTGTGAAGCAGAACCGGCAGGAGCAGGCTTCCGGTGCGCAAACGCAGCCAGACCGCGATAAAGGCTGGGATTGCCGTCAGCGCCATCGTGATGGGATCGAAGGCAAAGCTGTCGTCCGAGAAGCCACAGGCATGTGCCAATCCGAACAGGAAGCACGACAGGACCGCGCCCCATCCCCAATCGACCCGAGGAACCGTCTCCTTCCGGTGAAAGCCTGATCCAGCGCGAACAGCAGGATGCCACGATAGAAGAGCTCCTCCTCCAAACCCGTTATGGTGAGCTGAAACGCGATATCTTCGCCGCTAGCCGGGTTTCCAGGGAAGATGAGAGCTATGACGTAGTGTCGCCGAAGCCGTTCGGTCTTCATGCGACCGCCATGCCTACCGCTGCTTAGTCAACTGAGGTAGATCGACGCCAAAGACAGATACGCTGATCTTAGATGCGGTTTGGCTTCGAGCGCTTCCTGCGATCAAGTGCAAGCTAGGTCGCGACAACTTGCAGGTGATGGATAGCGAGGCCAGGCGAGCCTTCGAATGGTCCTAGATGGCGGTGCGGGAGCATGCTTTCATCATGGTCAACTATTTGAATATTGGCTGAGACCGCTACTTGTCATCGGGCCGCCCGCTTTCTGGGTCGCTGAGCGGCGGCTGCCGGGCATCGCTTGTGGTTGATCCCGTCAACAACCGCGCCCCGCGTCCGTAAGTAAACCATGCCCAAGCCCAGTTGACATAGACGACCAGGCGGCTGCGAAAGTCCACAAGCAGCATCAAAATGTATAAGTGACCAGACCAGCCAGGCGAGAAATCCCGTGAGCCGGAGCCTGCCGAATTGCGCCGCCGCACGCGAGCGCCCGATCACCGCCATGGTACCATAGTCGCGGTAGCGGAAGGCGCCGGGCTCGCGCCGACCGGCGATACGGGCCGCGAGCAGCTTCCCGACATATGTGCCCTGCTGCTTGGCAACTGGTGCAAGAGCCGGCAAGCGCTCGTCGCCGCCTGCTTCGAAACTTGCGACGTCCCCGATCGCAAAGATGTTTGGATGACCCGGCACCGAACAATCGGACCGGACCGTTACAGCCCCGTTGCGGACCCCATCGATTCCAAGCCATTCAGCAGCCGGACGGGCCTCAGTGCCGGCACACCACAGCACGGCTCCGGTATCTATCCGCTCGCTACCGAGCACCACGCCGGTGGGATCGATTGCCTCGACGGCCGTGCCAATCCGCACCTCCACCCCCATCGAGGTTAGAGCTTCGGTCGCATAGGTCGAAAGCGCGGGATCGAAACCCGACAGCAAACGGCCGCCCGCCTCGCATAGGACCACACGCGTGTCGCGCGGATCGATGCGAGAGAAATCGCGCGCCAAAGTCGCGCGTGCGAGTTCGGAGATGGTCCCAGCCAGTTCCACGCCAGTTGGGCCGCCCCCAACAATAGCAAAGGTCAGGAGGCGTCGTATCTCTGCGTCGTCGGTCGACTGCTCGGCCCGCTCGAACGCTTCCAGCAACCGCGCGCGGATGGCAAGCGCATCCTCAATCGTCTTGAGAACCAGCGTGTGTTCGCGCCAGTTGTCCTGTCCAAAAAAGCTCGAGGCCGATCCCGTGGCGAGTACGAGATAATCGTATGGCAACCGATGCCCATCGCGCAGCAGCACCGAGCGCGCCCTGATATCGACGCCTGTAACCTCCGCCATCAACACACTTAGGTTTGACCCGCCGCGCATCAGCACACGGGTGGCCGTAGCGATATCGGACGGGGAAAGCGCCGCAGTCGCGACCTGGTATAGCAGCGGTTGAAACAGGTGATGATTGGTTTGGTCGATCAGCGTCACTTCCGCGGCATTGCCGCGAAGAGCGCGCGCCGCAGCCATGCCGCCGAAACCGGCGCCGACGATGACGACCCGGGGGCGGTTCGTCGATTCGGGATGAGACAGGTTCAGCGAAAGCGTTTGGCCTTGCAATTGGGTCTTCCTATTGCGACGAGCGATGATATGTAAACTTATTCGTTTCATTTTGGGCGCATGTCAAAGTCTGATTCGCGCCGAACCGTTTTTGGGCCCAAACCCTTCATGCTGCGCATATTCGTTTCGCTCATTTTCACATGTCTGATCGCAGGTTGTGACAACGCCCCCGTTCCGGAGGAGGCCGATCGGCGTCCCGTCAAACTCTACACCGTGGCGACAGGCGGCCAAGCCAGGACTTATGAATTTCCCGCGATTATCGAGGCAAGCACATCTTCGGATCTAACCTTCGATGTTCCGGGCAAGATCGTCCGGCTAACGGTGGATCAGGGCGATTTCGTCAGGGCCGGCACGGTGATCGCGCAGCTCGACCAGACCATCGCGCGCAACCAGCTCGTCCAGGCACGCGAACAGTACGAGGCGGCACAGGATGCATTCCGCCGCGCCGACGCGCTGGTCGGCGAAGGCGCGATTCCGCGGGCAGTGCACGTTCAGCGCGAAACGCAGCGCGACACTGCGCGAGCCGAACTTGACAATGCGCGCGAGCAGTTGGAGAAGACCGTCTTGCGGGCGCCCTTTTCGGGCCGCGTGGCCAGGCGACTGGCCGAGCCGTTCGAATATGTTTCGCCGCAGCAGCCGGTCGTGACCTTACAGACCGCCGGTTCCGCCAAGGCGGTGGTCCAGGTTCCCTCGTCCATCGTTGCCAATGCCGAGCAGCGGGCCCCGATCAACGCGGCGATCGCGCTCGACAGTCTCCCTGACAGGCGGTTCGCGGCCCGGTTGGGCTCGTTCGCCACCGACGCCACGCGTCAGTCGCTCACCTACGAGGCGACGTTCCTGTTCGATCCGCCTTCCGGCGCGCTGATCCTGCCGGGCATGACGGGAACACTGCATGTCGAGCTCGATACCGATGATGCCGAGATGCCGGCTGTGCCACTGGAAGCGATCGTTGGGCGTGACGAAAAGACATTCGTCTGGCGCGTGGACCGCAGGACCGGAGCCATCGCGCTGCGCCGCGTCACCGTAGGCAAGGGAGCAGGCGGAATGCTGCCTGTAACTGCCGGCATCGGCCGCGGAGACCTGATAGTGGCTGCTGGCGTGGCCAATCTCGAAGAGGGGATGAAAGTCCGCCCCTACGAGCGGGACTGAGCCATGTCGTTTAATCCCGCCGTCTTCTCGATCAGGAATCGCCTGCTCATCCTGCTCGTCATCATCGGGACGATCGTTGCCGGGATGGCGGCCTATGGGTCGCTGCCGCGCTTCGAGGATCCCGAGTTCACCATCCGCCGCGCTGTCGTGGTAACACCCTATCCTGGCGGATCGCCGATGGAGGTCGCCACCGAGGTCACCCAGCGTCTCGAGCGGGAGATCGGGCAGATGCAGGAGGTGAAGGAGATTGTTTCGACCTCCGAGGCGGGCCAGTCGCGCATCGAGGTGGAGATCAAGTACGAGTTCGGGCGCAACAAGGAACAGCTCCAGATCGTCTGGACCAAGCTGCGCAACCGCGTGGCCGATGCCGCCCGGCTGCTTCCGCCCGGGGCAGGTCCCTCGATCGTCAACGACGATTTCGGCGACGTCTTCGGCATCTTCTACATGCTAACCGCCGATGGTTATTCGCCGGCCGAGCTGTACGACTATGCCGAAAAGCTGCGCACCGACCTGAGCGGTGTGGAGGGTGTGGGCAAGGTGGTGCTGTCGGGCGAGCAACGCGAGGCCTTCTATGTCGAGATCATGCGCGAGCGGGTCGCGGCGCTGGGGCTGTCGGTGCAGAGCGTCTATCAGGATCTAGCACAGCAGAATTCCGTCGTCGCAGCGGGCAGCGTGCGCGTCGGCGACCAGCGTCTGGAGATCGTTCCCACCGGCGAGATCGATTCGGTCGAGGAATTGCGCGATCTGCCGGTGATGACCGGCCAGGAAGGCGCGGTCGTGAGACTGGGCGATCTGGCCCGCGTGACGCGCGGCTATGTCGATCCGCCGATGCAGATCCTGCGCTACAATGGCAGGCCGGCGGTGGGCATGGGCATCTCGAATGCGACCGGCACAAATGTGGTCGAGGTCGGCGAGGCGATCGAAGCCAAGCTGCGCGCGAGCGAGAGCGACCGCCCGATCGGCATCGAGATCCACGAATTCTACCACCAGGGCAAGGTGGTGTCGGACGCGATCGGCGATTTCGTGATCAATGTCGCGACGGCGCTCGTCATCGTGGTGGTCACGCTGCTGATCTTCATGGGCTGGCGCTCGGCCGTGGTCATCGGCGCCGTGCTCATGCTCACCGTCGCGGCGACGCTGGCTGGGATGAATGCCGGCGGGATACCGATGCACCGCATCTCGCTGGGCGCGCTGATCATCGCGCTGGGAATGATGGTGGACAACGCCATCGTCGTGGTCGAGGGGATGCTCGTCGGCCTCAAGCAGGGCAAAAACAGGCTGGAGGCGGCGCGCGCGATCGTGGGCCAGATGCTGTGGCCGCTACTAGGAGGCACGCTGGTCGGCATCATCGCCTTCGCCCCGATCGGCCTCGCCCCCGGGCAGGTCGCCGAATACACCAATCACCTGTTCTGGGTGGTGATGATCTCGCTCTTGTTCTCGTGGTTCTTCGCGGTCACCGTAGCGCCTTTTCTCGCCAACTGGCTGTTCGAGAAGGAGGAGGATGCTGCCGCTTCCGGCACTGATCGCGAGACAGGATTCGATGCAGGCCACGACGGTCTCGAGGACGAGGCCGCCCCGCAGCGCGAAGCCGGCCGGATCGGCACCGCCTATCGCGAATGGCTCGCGCGCGCGCTGCGCCATCGCTGGCGTACCATGGGCCTGACCGGGGGGTTGTTCGCCGTCTCCCTTGTGGGCTTCGCGTTCGTGGAACAGGGTTTCTTTCCCGCCTCCACCACGCCGCATTTGATGGTCGATTACTGGCTGCCTGCGGGCACCGATATCGAGCGGACCAATGCCGACCTGGAGGAGATTGAGGAGGATCTGGCGACGATGGACGGCGTTACTGACGTTCAGACCGTGGTCGGCATGGGTACCTTGCGTTACAAGCTGGTCTATCAGCCCGAGGCGCCGACATCCTCCTTCGGCCAGATGATCCTGCGGGTTGAGGACGCCTCGACGCTCGAGCGGCTGCAGGCAGATGTGCATGCCTATTTGCAAAAGAACGCCCCCGAAGCGCGCGCCAAGGTCTGGCTGTTCGAACTGGGGCCGGGTGGCGGCTCGAAGATCGAGGCGCAGTTTTCGGGGCCCGATCCGGCGGTTCTGCAGAGCCTGGCGCAGCAGGCCAAGGATGTCTTCGCCGAGGACGAAGCGGCCATCCTCGTGAAGGATGACTGGCGCGAGCAGGTGCCGGTCATCCACCCGCTCTATTCCGAAACGCGCGCGCGTCGCCTTGGCGTCAGCCGCGAGGACGTGGCCGAGGCCTTGCAGGGCACGTTCGCGGGCCGTCCGATAGGCGTCTTCCGCGAGGGCGACGACCTGATCCCGATCATCGCCCGCTCGCCCGAAAGCGAAACGCGCGACGCGCAGAACATGGAAGCAATCCAGGTGTTCAGCGCCAGCGGCGCCTCGCTTCCGCTGCAGGAAGTGATCGACGGTTTCGAGACCCGCTGGCGTCATTCGCAGATTCAGCGGATCGATCAGCGCTGGGCAATCAACGCCCAGGCCGATCCCGCGCCGGGCGAAACCGCCAACCGTCTGCTCGATCGCGTGCGCGGAGACGTCGAGGCGATCGAACTGCCTTCCAGCTACCATTTCGAATGGGACGGCCAGGAAGGAACGAGCACCGAGGCGATCGATTCGCTGATTGGCGTGGTCCCGCTCGGTGTCATCGGCATGGTGCTGGTGGTAATCGTGCTGTTCAACGCAGTGCGCCAGCCGGTGATCATTTTCATGATCGTGCCGCTGGCGATCATCGGCGTAACCATCGGCCTGCTCATCACCGGCATAGCGATGGAGTTCATCGCCATTCTCGGTGTGCTCTCGCTCTCGGGCCTGCTGATCAAGAACGCGATCGTGCTGGTCGATCAGATGGATATCGAGATCGGCGAGGGCAAACCGCGTTTCGATGCCATCATTGAGGCAGCCTATGATCGCGCCCGCCCGGTCATCCTGAGTTCGCTGACGACGGTACTCGGCGTCATCCCACTGCTGTTCGACGCCTTCTTCAAGGCGATGGCCGTGGTCCTGGCCTTCGGGCTGGCCTTCGGGACGGTACTGACCCTGTTCGTGGTGCCGGTCCTCTATGCAATCTTCTTCAAGATCGGCCCTGACGAGACCGCAGCCGAGCCACAGGGGGCAAGTTGAACCATGCGCATCGTCCCTCTCACCGCCATGTTGCTCGGCCTGATGCTGGTGTCAGGCTGCTCGCATCCCGACAGGGTCGGCGATGGTCCGGTCGCACCCGCCCGCGCGGCCCTGCCGCCTTTGCCGGAACGCTGGCGGGCAGTCGCCGATGCCGCAGGGCCGGTCGCGGACGGATGGGTCGCCGCCTTCGGCGACCCGCGCCTCGCCGCGCTCGTGGCCGAAGCGCAGGAGAAGAACAGTGATCTTCAGGCCGCCGCGGCGCAGGTCCAGCGCGCCGCAGCACTTGCCCGTCAGGCGCGTTCCGGGCTGCGTCCGGCCGTTCAGGCGGTCGGCCTGGGTTCGCGCAGCCATATCGAGATCGATGATATCGAAATCGGCGGGCAGGCCGGACTGCCGGTGCCGTCCAGCATCGAATATGACAGCACCAGCTTTCTGGGACTGGCGCAGGCGAGTTGGGAAATCGACCTGTGGGGCAGGATCAGCGATGGCTGGTATGCCGCGCTCGAGAACAAGGCGGCTGCCCGCGCCGACTATTTCGCGGCCCGGCAATCGATTGCCGCGGGCGTGGCGCGCGCCTATCTGGTCTCGATCGAGGCTTCGCGGCAGGTGGGGCTGGCCGAGGAAGCGGTTGATACGCTCGAACATCTGCATCGCCTGGTGGGTCTGCAGGTCCGCGAGGGCGTCGCGATGGATGGCGATCTGGCACTGATCCGCGCCAATCTCGAACAGGCGCGCGAGGCTCTCGCACGGGCACAGGGCGCGCGGCGCGAGGCGATCCGTGCTCTCGAACTACTGGTCGGGCGCTATCCCGCGGCCGAGTTCGCCTCGGGAATTGACTTGCCGCCCATGCCAACGCCGCCGCCTGCCGGGCTGCCTTCGACGCTGCTCGAGCGGCGGCCCGATCTGGTCGCGGCCGAGCGGCGCGTCGCCGCCGCACTGCATGCCGAGGACCAGGCCAGCAAGGCGCGCCTGCCGCGCCTGTCGCTCACGGGGCTGGCGGGCGCGGTGTCGGACGCCCTTGAAAATATCTTCGATCCTACCGCGACCCTGTTCAGCATTGGCGGCAATGTCGCGGCGCCGATCTACCAGGGCGGCGCGCTGGCTGCCGGCGAAAACATTGCCGATGCCGAACTGCGCGCGGCGATCGCGCAATATGCCGGCGCCGCGCTGGCCGCTTTCGAGGAGGTGGAAACCGCGCTCGACAGCGGCGTGGTGCTTCGCCGCCGCCGGGACGCGGCCGTCATCCGCGTGCGCGAGATAGAGGAAGCGCTCAGGATCGAGGATCTGCGGTACAGGGTCGGCGAAAGCAGCCTGCTTGACGTGTTGCAGATCCGGCAGCAGGCGATCACTGCGCGCAGCGATCTGGCGACGATCGAGCGCATGGAACGCGAGCAGTTCGTCACGCTCAATCTGGCGCTCGGCGGAAGCTGGAACGCGCCGGAGGCTGATCCCCCAGAGATTTCCGAGAAGGATGGCGATGCGAACCCGTAAAGAACTCCGCCTGACCATGATGCCGGGACAGGCCATCGACCTGGTGCGAACGCTCGTCCTGGGAGTGCTCGGCCCCGCATTGCTGCTTGGCGGTTGTGCCAGCTTCGACCGGCAACCGTTCGAGGCCGCGCAGATCGAAGCCGCGCACGCGCCGGATTCGCCGAAAATCCGCCATTGGGCCAATTCCCCCGACCTGTTGACACAGATCTCGATCGCCCCGCCACCGCCGGGCGAGCCACTGCGCGTGCTCGCGCTGTCGGGCGGTGGGGATGACGGGGCCTATGGTGCGGGTTTTCTCAACGGATGGTCGCAAACCGGCAAGCGACCTGAATTTGCCGTGGTCACTGGAGTCAGCACCGGGGCTCTCATCGCCCCCTTCGCGCTGCTCGGGCCGGACTACGACGACGAGCTGAAACGCGCCTATACCGAGATCACGCCCGACGACATTTACAAGGACCGCTTCGCGTTGGCGATCCCGTTCTCGACCAGCGTCGCGACGACCGGGCCGCTCGAGGCTCTAATCGCCCGCTTCGCCACTGATGCGGTGATCGATGCCATCGGCGAAGAGCACCGCAAGGGCCGGCGCCTGTTCGTCGGCACCGTCAGCCTCGACCGCCCCGGCAATGCGATCTGGGACATGGGAGCGATCGCGGCCGGTGATGCGCCCGGTCGCTATGCCCTTTTCCGGCGCATCCTGCTCGCCAGCAGCTCCGTCCCGGTGCAGTTCCCCCCGGTGCTGATCGAGATGGAAGCGCAGGGAGAGCGAATCAGCGAACTCCATGTCGATGGCGGCACCATTGCGACCCTGATGGCCGCTCCGCCGGTCGCGAACGACCAGATCCTGCGGGACAGCCAGTCCCCAACGGAGCTGTATCTGCTGGTCAACGGCAAGATGGCAGGCGAGTTCGAGCTGATCGAAGCAGGTCTCTCCAGCATCGCCAAGCGGACGCTTGAGGTGATGCTCTTCTCCAGCCTCCAGGACCGTGTGGCCTCGGCCTATGTCTGGGCGAGATCGACCGGCGCCGGATATCACTTGACCTTTATCGAGCAGGACTTCGACGCGGACGAGCACGATCTTTTCGAGCAGGATTATATGCGCACGCTGTTCGACTATGGCGTGGAGCGCGGTCGGGCACAGGCATGGCAGGATAGTCCGCCATCGTCGGATCCGGACACTGTCGCATCAGCCGTGCCCGAAACGACGAGTTCCGAGGATTAGCGCCCGTCATGGCACCGGGACGAACATACCGCATGAGCTTCGCCTTTTCCGATATCCCCCATCAATCCGGACGGCCGGCCGTCGTTAACGGCGCCAATAGCGGCACCGGCTACGAGATCGCCCCGCACCTGGCGATGAAAGGCGTGCGCGTGCTGCTGGCGTGTCGCGATGCCGAGCACGGCACTTTGCGTGTCTTACAGGCCGTGACCGATCCGCAAGCGGAAGGCGGCGACCATCCCGGTCCTTGCGGTCTCATGGGGATGCGTGGCCAGACTTCGGGTCGCGCGGTCGTGACAGACCCGACTCGCGACCGGGAGATGACGAGAAAGCTGTGCAACAGGTCGGTTGCACTAACCGGAACAGAACCGGACATTGGCCCTGCTGTTCCGTCGCAGACAACGCCTCCCGACAGCGCACCGTAACGCGGATGCGCGACCGGCACCCTCCGTTCATGATACAGCGCGCAGCTTCTCATGCGTTCGGAAATACGGCACTTTCCGCAATCGGCTTGAGTGTCGCTAAGCACGCGGTGGGCCATCCCGGCCTGACGGGCGTTGCACTTGTCGAGGACGGCATAGACGCGTTTGCCATCCGCTCTCGACTCATCGCCGCGGCCGAAAGATCGATCGACCTGCAATATTACATCTGGCGCGACGATCTGACCGGTAATCTCCTGCTGGAAGACTTGCGCAGAGCGGCAGCGCGGGGTGTACGGGTCCGTCTGCTGGTTGACGATAACGGCATTCCCGGCCTCGACCGCAAATTGCGCTGGCTGGCCAGCGACCGCAATTTCGAAATCCGCATTTTCAATCCGTTTCGAAACCGACACTTCAAGCCGCTCGATTTCCTGCTGGATTTCCACCGCGTCAATCGCAGGATGCATTCGAAAAGCTTTACAGTCGACAATCAGATAACCTGTGTCGGCGGGCGTAATGTCGGAGACGAGTACTTCGCCAACCGAGAGCAGGGGATTTTTGCCGATGTGGATGCGCTTTGCGTAGGCGCGGTGGTGCAAGAAGTCTCCGAATGTTTCGATGCGTTCTGGAATTTTCCCGCTGCAGTCGAAATCGACTGCATCGTGAAGGAAGATCCGAAGCAGTACGCGGCAAGCGGGGCAACTGATTTCACGCGGTCAGTTTCCGGCCCCTCCGCGACCGATTATCTAAGCCGTGCCGCCGGATCTGTTTTGCTTGAGCGTGCGCGGGCCGGACGGATTGAATTCGAATGGGTGCCCGTCGAGCTGGTCAGCGATCGGCCCGCCAAGGTTCTCGGACAATCGCGTCAAGGCGATCTCATGGCTAGCGTCCTCAGGGGTCTCATCGGTCAACCGGAAAGGGAATTGCTCGTCGTTTCGGGCTATTTCGTGCCGACCTCATCAGGTGCCAGGGCCTTTGCGCAAATGGCACGCAACGGGGTCGATGTGCGCGTCCTGACCAATTCCTTTGCTTCGACCGATGTCGCTATGGTTCATGCCGGATATGCAAAGCATCGGCATTTTCTCGTGAAGTCGGGGGTGCGTCTGTATGAGATGCCTGCCCCTGGAGACCGGCCCAAGACCACCCGCAAATCTCTGCGTCGACCTTCGCCGCGCAACACAAACGAGAATGCCACCCTGCATGCCAAGATGTTCGCTGTAGACGGCCGTCGGGTCTTTGTCGGTTCTTTCAATTTCGATCCGCGCTCTTTCGCTCTCAATACTGAGCTCGGGATCGTCATCCAGAGTGAGAATCTGGCGGCACAGATGCACCACGCCTTCGATACCATGATCGCGTCCGGCTCCTACAAAATCGTCGTGGATGACAAAGGCCGACTGAACTGGATGGACATGCGCGACGATGTCCGTCAATGTGAACTGGCCGAGCCTGGAACCACATGGTGGTCGCGAGTGCTCACTCGCCTTCTCAGCAAAACGCCGATCGATTGGCTGCTGTGAATACCATCTGGGCGCGGCGACCTACGCGCCGACGTCATTCTCCTGGGTCACCAAATGGACCGTCCGCGTCGGGTAGGCGATAGCGAGACCGGCTGCCTTCAACCTCTCGAAAATGGCCAGCAGCAGTTCCTGCCGGATCAGTCGGCTTTCCGCGTAATCGGCAACCATGATGTAGGACCAGATCTCGATATCCAGCGAGCTCTCGCCGAAATGAGCAAATCGAGCACGGAGGCCATCCTTTTCAATCAGGTGGTGATCGCGCAGGATCTGCTCGATAATCTCCACGGCCCGGCGCAGCTGGCCTGCGGAGATACCGTATTCGACGCCGATCGTGGGATTGAAGAGAAAGCGGTCGCGCTTGGCGAAGTTTTCGATCTCGCGGGAGGAAAAATCACCGTTCGGGATGGTGACGAGCGTGCGTTCATTCGTGCGAATCCTCGTCGAGCGCATACCGATATCCTCTACGGTGCCGACAATATCTCCCGCGCGGCAGAAGTCTCCGACCTGAACAGGGCGGTCTGCGATGACGTTCAGGCTGCCGATCAAATTCTCCACGGCCTTCTGTGCGCCTAACGCCAAGGCGATGCCGCCAATGCCCAATGCGGCAATGCCCGTGGTCACATCGACCCCCAGCGTGTCGAGGACCGCTACCGTCGCCAATAGGAAGAGCACTATCTTTGCCGTACGCCGCAACAGGACGACGACCGACACTGCCTGCCGCCGCTGGCGGCGTTCCATCCGGGCACTAGCAACGCGTGCGATGGCATCGACCAGGCGCAGCGCAAACCAAGCAAGCGCTACCCAGCCAACGATACCGATATAGCGCAGCAAGGTCTGGCGCGCGACGATGGACGCCTCGATGCTGCCCGTCCACAGGTGGAAGGTCACCACTGCGAGAAACAGGCTGAGCGGCGGCAAGGCGGCCTGCGTGAAGCGGTAGATCGCGCTTTTCTCGCGGTCGGCCACAAAACGCCGCATGATGGCCAGAAGTCCGGCCGATATAAGCCAGTAGAGAAAGAAACTGCCGGCTGCGCTCCCGAGCAAGAGAGCCCAGTCCTGCAGCGGGGCTCCGGCCACCTCGGCGCTTTCACCGTCTTCCGGTTCAGCCGGATTTGTCGCCGCCACAGACACTGCTTCGAGAGCTTCAACGGTCTCCTGCGAAATCCCCCAGACCTCGCTGCCGACAGGGCTGTCGGTCCGGGTGAGAAGGATCGGCAGACTTTCCTCGCCGCCGAGCCTGCCTACCTCTTCGGTGTCGGCCGGCAGTTCATCGTCGAGACGCCCACTCGCTTCGTTCGACAAGGCACCGAAAGGCAGGAGCGTCCCCTGTTGGTCGAGCGCGGCTTGCAGCTTGGTGGCCCAGATCGCTCCTTGATCGACAAGTTGAGCCTCATCCTCTTCCGCAGACAGGTGGAAATAGTGAGCAGCCCTCGTGTAGTCCTTCGCCGCCAGGGCGCTGATCAGGCCGGTCACCGTTCCACGCGGCGTCTCGCGACCGAAAGGGTCGGTAGCCACTTCAGCGGCCTGCTCGGCCATCGGCTCCGCCACAGGAGCGATTTGAGCGGAAGCCGGTGTTAAGGCGGCGCAGGCGACCAGCAATAAAAGGGCAGAAAGACGGAGAACCGATATCGGTCCGATCGGGATATTATCTGGAAGGCGCTGGCCATCGCAGTTCCGCAATGGCTTCAACCCTACGAACCTACGAAAGACAGAGATTGCATTCCAACCGCTAAAGCTCGGCTCACTGATCGATCGGAGAGATTGCCTTGGGGGAAAGGCCATTTTTGCTGGCGCCGGCGATGAAAGAAAGTAAACTCACCGGTACCATGCCGTTTTCCGTTGCGGCAGGCAAGCGTTCATGTGGGCATCATTAGTCCGCGTTGCCCGCTGCGGAGCTTTGCCTGGCCATACCACAAAGGCCTCGTCCTACTGGGCAGCAGATCAGATGGCCGAACCAATGCAATAGTGAGAGAATAGATGTCACTTCCCCGCAGAACCTCAAGCGGCGGTCGTCCTTCAAAAGAGGAGGCCGAGAAACTAGGCGAGCACATATTGCAGGAAGCGCTGCAGGAATTTATCGCTAAGGGCCTCGATGCGTCCCGGATGGACGCGATCGCCGCTTCGGCCCACGTATCGAAGCGAACACTTTACGCACGCTACAAATCCAAGGATGAACTGCTATGTGCGACGATGGACTATGGTATTGCGAAGCACATCCGTCCGGTGAGCACTCTTCCTGCCAATGGCCCCATTCGCGAGCGCCTCGAAGCCGTTGCGCATAAATTTCTAGAAGCCTCGCTCACCGCAGAAGGCCGCGGCATACAGACCTTGCTGACATGGCTTGCCAATTACCGCCCCGATTTGCAGAACAAGATCAGGGCCAAAGCCGTGGCTGACGTTACCGGCGTTATGAACCAAATTCTAAAGGACGGCTACGCAAACGGAGAAATTGCGTTCTCAGACTTCCCGGCGATCGCTAAGATAGTCTTCGACTTATTATTCTCCTTGCCGAATTATGAAATACTGAGGGGCATGGGTCCCGAATATCATGGCAGCGAATCCGTCAGCCTGGACAAGGAACTTGATTTCGTGATGGCTGCACTTCGCACTGGCGTCGTCTTTTCGACGAATGGGCGGTAAGCTGGCGCATATCTTATAAATCAGTAACTTCGTTGCATTGGTTTGAACCTAAAGATATTTCAGTATCCTTCGGATTCATCGTGATCGGAGTGTCCAGAAGATGGCCCCGGCTCAATGTGCTCTGGAATCTCGTCGAGCAATGTTCTGCCAGAGGCGTACCGCCGCCCGAGCGTCTCGATAAACCCTTAGTAACGCTTCGCATCACGATCTCCTACAGATCAATGCCGTCGTCGGGGTTGCGAGGCCTGTCGCGCCAGCCCTTGCATCCGTCGCCGCAAGGCCGATGCGCGCGCAGCTTCATCCGGGTCATCCTCGAAAATCGCGAACTCGCCGGTCGGTAACGAGTCCGGCGTTTCTCGTGCGATATCGAGATGATCGGGCAGTTCGGGTTCGCGGCGGAGCCCATGAGTTTTCTCCATGACGGGCCGGTCGGGAGCCTCTCTCCTGACCTCAAAACTTTCACGAAGCGCAGCGTCGCCCTCTTACTATAAAGAGAGCGACGCCGCGGTCTGGGCGACGGTGGAGGTCAACCTTACGGCTCTGACTGGTGATCTATTGGCGCTGCATTCAGATGAGGACCGCATCGGCCTCGACCTTTCGCCGGCAAGCCATGTGCTGGGTGATCCCACCGCGCTCGGACGGATTTTTGATAACCTCGTCGATAATGCCCTGCGCCACGCCTCGACCGTCACGGTAAGGAATGTTTCGGATGGCGGTAAGACCTGCTGGTCGTTTGAGGACGATGGCCCGGGAGTTGCGCCCGACCAACAACTGACGTTAGGCACGGCCTATGCCCGTTTCGATCCGTCACGCGATCGACAGACGGGCGGAGCCGGCCTTGGCTTAGCGATCGTCTGCGGACTTGCCGAAGCCATAGGCGGCTCCGTCTCGTTCCGGTCCAAGCCGGGCCGAGGACTGCATGTGCAAGTCGTGCTGTTGTCGGCGGGTAGAAGCTCAGAATGAGCGAGACTCCACTGCAGACTGATAATAATCGGAGGAGTAAATCAAATTGATAAAATTGAGGATCATCAACGATGAGTATCGTCGCTCAACTCGCGATCGGAACGGTGACCGTTGCACTTACCATCATCATGCAAGCGTGTTTTGCCGCAATAGCCTTCTCAGTCGATGATCGCTTCACGCCGCCTCGCACGCGAACAACACGCTTTGGAGCGACCTTGCTTCTTGCCGCTTCTACGATATGGATGCTGCTCGCTATCACGCTGGCGGCTTGGATTTGGGCGGGCCTGTTTATTGTATTGGGTGCCTTCGAAGCGCTGGAACCGGCGCTCTATTTCGCAACGGTTTCCCTGACGACGCTAGGCTTCGGCGACGTTATCCTCTCGCAGGATGTGCGGCTGCTGTCTGCGATCGTGGCTGCCAACGGCCTCGTCATGTTCGGTTTGAGCACTGCGTTTCTTCTCGAATTCGTGGGTCAGGTGCGCGAGGAGAAAGGCAGTTCGACGCGATCCCACATTTCGACGGCAGAATGACTTCGTACAGAACCGGCTCACTTTGGCTAGCATAAACGATTGTGCCTGCCCACTCTACCCGCATCGCCTTGTCCAAGTAGAAAACGCCGATCCGCCCGGGTTTCGACAAATAGTCTGGGGCTTGGCGCTTGCGTAGACTGGATGGTCAAAAGTGGAATGGCGGGTTGCGACTCTAATGTCGGTCCTAACCACCAACTCGGCGGTTCGCCAGAAGCAGATGTTCGCATGGCATGCGCTCAGGTCGGCTTCGCCCTCTCATCCCAGTCATCCGAGCATTGAGGGCTACGTTCCGAAAGCGGACGTCGGTTCGAGGGCGTCGGAGCGATGCCCATATCGGACAATAGGATTAGTCGGCTTAACGGAGATGGATTGGGCTTAAGGACATCTCGAACGGTGGCAACAAAGCGACCTGGGTTCGGTCTTTATCCGCCTTTGACTTGTGCAGGGTCGAGCGCCTGCACCGGGGTTGCGAGAAAGCGGAATGGCTCGGCGGTTCCTTGCTTCGCGGCCGCGACAGCGTTGATGAGCAGCGCCGCCGAAGCGGCAAACCCTTCGATTGAATTTGCCTTGCCAAGCCAGACCCGCGAGGCCTTGGGCGACACGCCCACGGTAACTTCCAGCGCGGCATTGCGCGAACGCGCGGCCGACCGGTAGAAGCTCTGGTCATCAAAGGGGTCGAGCGAATAGTCCAGATCCTGTCCGGCAAGGATCTTGGCATCGGCCTTCGTGGCACTTCTCCGGTGAACGCCCGACAGCCACAGAGTCCGCGCCTGGCCATTCTCCAGAAATGCGGCGGCCATGGTTGAACGGGATATCGGCAAGAGCCAGGTCGGTGGAACGGCTCGACGTCTCTGACCTTGCCGATTCATCGGAAAGCCTCGCGGTTTGGCTGAAGTGCGATCTCACCTTTGATGCTACCGAGATTGTCGCGAACGTCGACTACGCCAACCTCGTCTTCCAGCAGCGCCTGCACGTCCTGCGACAGCTCTTGCAGCTTCAACATGTCGGGGCCGGTCAGGACGATTTCGATCGGATCGCCCGATGTTGGCTGTCCGGTCTCGGGTGCCACCAGTAGAGTGGCACCGGCGACATTGCGGTCGAGATAGGTCTGTAAAGTCGGGTCGGCAGTCCTCATTTACGCGGGCGGGCGAGAGGAAACGAACTGCATCGCAAGGTCGCTCGACTATCGCCAAGCGTCCCAGTGGACGCCCCACGAAGATCGGACAGGCAATCCTCGCAGACGTGCGACACCTGCTGAGAGGCTTCACCTCTTCGAGCCCGTTTGCTCCGCAAGCAGTTCGACAAGCCTGCGCACGCTGTCCCGCAGTTCGTCAATCCCTTCGGATTTGCGCCCCCTCGCGAGGGTTTCGGGAACATACACTGCCTGGTTGCGCAGTATTTTTCCACTCTCGGTCAGTTCGATAACCACTCGGCGCTCGTCTTCCGGATCGCGTGTTCGTCGAACCAGGCCGGCGGCCTCCATACGCTTCAGCAGAGGGGTGAGAGTTCCGCTATCGAGGTAAAGCCGCGCGCCGAGGGAGCCCACCGTCTGGGGTTCTTTCTCCCATAATACCAGCATGACCAGATATTGCGGATAGGTGAGACCCAGCTCCCGAAGAACAGGGCCATAGAGGCGGCTGAGGAGGTTGGTGGCAGCATAAAGGGGAAAGCAAACCTGTCGATCGAGCAACAAGGGATCGCGCGGGTCCTGTGCTGCTGCCACCCCGTCATTCATTGGGCGAACACATTAATTTTCACATCGACGTTTCCGCTGACTGCGTTGGAATAGGGGCAAGCAGCGTGGGCGTTCTTCACGATCTCGTCAGCCTTTGCCTGATTGACCCCGGCAATTTCGACATCCAGTGTGACAGCGAGATTAAACCCGTCATTACCATTCGGCAAGAGGCCGACCTGGCAGGAGACTTCAATGTCGTCGTCACCCACCTTGTCGGTCTGTGCCCGCGTTACATGGATCACGGCATTTTCGAAGCAAGCCGCATAACCAGCAGCGAAGAGTTGCTCGGGATTAGTCGCGTCGCCCTTGCCACCGAGTTCCTTCGGTAGAGCGAGGTCGAGCTCGAGAATGCCATCTTCGCTTTTGACCTTTCCGGCGCGGCCACCATAGGCGTTAACGCGAGTGTTGTAGAGATTTTTCATGTTAGCTCCTTACGGTTAGACAGCAGGATAAATAGTATCCAATTATATTGTGCGCAATATATAATTTGCAAGGCGCGTCATGCTGGCAGACACGCCTTTGCGTCAAATTCTGACCGCGTCACCTGCCCAAAGCTCTCAGAATAGTCTTCTCGACCGGCGAGTAGCTATTGTCGGAACGCTCGAGACTGATCGGCTCACGCGGTAGCAGTGGCGGCTGCGCAATGAAGCGCGGCTGCTTACCGTAATCCTTATATGCAGAATGCACGAGGAAAGGGTGGCACAGATACACCTTGCCGGCCGGACCCGTTGCCAGTTGCTCCAGGCGATGGGCCGATCCGGCGAATCCGTCCGAGGCCAACTCTCGAAGGGTCAGACCGGCTTCCTTGGCCGGTGCGAGTTGTCGCGCTGTATCGATATGCGAGCCGACCCGAATGCGCGTTGAGGAATCGTGAATACCCACATCCGAGAATAGGAACAGCATCAACAGGGCGCGGCCCTTGCGGTGCACATTGGCCCGCCACTCCATGAAGTCGGGCTTCTCATAAGCGAAGCTGACCTCGATGTGCCACCCGTCGTCTCCAGGTTCTTCGGCAGATGGAAAGCCAACAGCAAATGTTCCGAGTCCGCCCCGCGGCAGCCACCGACCTTTGCCCACAAGCTGGTCGAATGCTGTATGCAGGGCGGTTGTGTTTGCCGCTTCGTGAAACGGAGCCTGATCGAACCGCTCGAGACGGGCCGGGTCCAGGTGGTCGAGTCATCGGGATCGCATCCCGTGGCCACCCACAGGATCGCGCGCACTTCTGCGGCCACCTGGGATGAAAATGCAGCACCCACCCAGACGAAGCCGTCGCGAACGAAGCGGGCAATGGCATCTGCGCCAAGCGCAGAGAAGTATCGATTAGGCGCGTATGGTCGAGCGGCATTGCTGCTTCACGAGCCGGAAACCCGGCCAGCTCAGCCCAACGGAAAGGGTCGAGGCGCGATTGAGAGTGATGAACTTCATGGGCTTCTGCTACCTGATGTAT
>MDTC01045889.1_pt1 | contig 18299 bp, 2 predicted proteins | sample 811181 | NCBI WGS metagenome assembly MDTC01 (sample SAMN05326644, study PRJNA326480) | marine metagenome | isolation source: seawater | place: Pacific Ocean: North | collected 2011
CGCATTTACTCGGAAGAGGTCAAAGTCAACACGACCAGCGTAGATAACACCAGAGGTGCCGTCACGCATCAGTCTCAGTACATTTGTCTGAGCATCGTCTTGATCTACACCAACGGAAGCAATTGTTGCTGCTGTATTGGTCCAAGTTGTGCTAGCAACATCACTAACCGCTGGACCAGCCCAGAATGTACCAAGAGTAGTTCCTGTTGTGTGACCTACAGTAAGACCACCTAAGTGAAGTCTGGAATCATATTTCAGTCTAGCAGAATTGTAACCAAATCCATTGGTATCACTACCAAACACGATGAATCCAGTGTTGGCATCTCCCTTACCTTTAACGGCAAGCATGTTAGTTGATGACTTACCAATAGTAACGCCGCCACTATCACCAAGGTTTAATGTGGTTGTATTATTAGTGAATACTCCGTTAGTGCTAGTTAATTGTTGAACAACTAATTCGCCAGAACCTCCCCTCTTTGCAATTGAGTTAGCAGCTGCAGTAGTAGCAGGTTCAGCACCCTGTAAATAGCGAGCATCCAACTGAGAAGATGCACCATCGTTACCAGCGTGCCATACGGTATTACCATTGACTGTTAGGTCACCAGCGTTAATTCTGAGAGTACCACCACCATTACTAGCTCCACCACCAGAAGCAATAAGTTGGACATCATATACAGGAGCTTGACCAGAAGATCTGAAATCAATCGTTGGTGTAGTGGAAGTTGCTGCCTTGCCAATCTGCAGTTTTGCCCCGTTGGCATCGTCGCGAAGACCGATGATCGTTGTGGATCCACCAGAAATTTTATTAGAAGATGTTACAGTCCACTTAGAACCTGGATTGGGTCCAATCTTATAAATGTTCTCGTTATCATTACCTGAGTTAAACGAGATCGTACCAGTGACAATGGTATAAATTTCGCCTGAAGTGTGAGTTCCTTCTACAACACCATTAGGTGCACTGGCAAAAGTAATAGTACCAATATTATTAGTTGCACCTGCATCAGAATAAAGAATGGCAGTTCCACCATCTGTCAGGTTTGCATTTGGACCAGTCTTAGCGTGGAAGTCTGGAATATACAGCGTATACTGATTTCCTGTGTCATTAACGTACAGATTCTCAAAGACTACTTTGTCCTTACCGAGAACTTCTGGTAAGAACATATCACCAACTGGATGAAGACCAGAGCGGGTATCTCCGAAGTTATAACCAGATTGATACCATTGACCTTGCTTACCTTCAAAAAGGTCAGCATCTAATCCAGATCCTGCACCATCATTTGCATCGGACCAAATTTCTGCCCAGTTGCTGTATACATTATTGCCACCAGTGTTTCCTCTGATATAAAGATTATTATTATCGGTGAAACCTAACTGTGTAGTTGCAGTTCCAGTTGCTTGGCGTCTATATGTAACAACACCATGTTGAGTACCTCCATCAGAGAGACCAGTAGCAGAATTATCTCTAAGGTGAGCAGCAATACCATTGGTTGCTTGGCTAGGTGTTGGGTTAGATCCAGTAGCTTGAGTTTCGTTGAAGACCTTAGTTGCTCTATCTGCCACACCAGAGATAGAGATAGCGTATGTTGTATTTGCCAGACGTGCTGGATCCAGGGTGCCGCTGGTGAGGTTAGATGCTGACTGGAAGTATGCTAAAGAGTTACCATGCAACAGATCAGCGTTAAGTCCAGACCCTGGACCTTGATCCAAAGCAACTTCACCATTGTTGCTAACAATGAAACCACCTTGATTTTGATTACCAACTGCTTGGTTTGCTACATCTTTACGGAACTTAAATACACCATAGTTACCATATACTGTTGTGGATGGTGTATTAGCGTCACCTTTTTTGATATCAATTTCAATATTACCAAATACACGATTGACAGTACCTTTAGATGCTTGCAAGATAGCACCAGATCCACCACCAAGTTCTGATGGAACAGTAACTGTAAAATCAGCAGTGTATCCAGTGCCAGAGTCAGTTACAGATGCACTTGTAATTACACCGCTGGTAACAATATAAGTTGCACGAGCAACGTCGGTACTAGAAATGGATACGTTACCACCACCCATTGGAATATTCTGGTAAGTTCCATCGGTATATCCAGAACCACCATTGGTAATAGTGATAAAGTCAACATAAGAACTGTCAGAATCTGAACCGCTCAGAACCATTGCATCCGAAGTTGTTGGACGCATGGACTGAAGCGCTAACTCCCAAGAAGAATCTCCTCTAAGGAACGTGGAGGAGTTTGCAGTGCCCTTACTTGCAAGACGTTCTGGGTCAATAGTACCAGCAACGATATTGGATGCATCAATATTTGTAGAAGTTAACTGTGTCCAGTTGGCATTATTTGTTGCTGAGGTATTGATTGCTCTAGTGAGGTCAATAATTCTCTTTCTATTGAAATTGCCACTGGTGGTTGCACTAGATGTAGCAGTTACAGTATATTCATTAGCATTAAGAGTGGAGATTACATAGAAACCATCTGCAGCTGCACCAGAAGTGAAATCCAGATAAACAATATCTGCATTTGAGAGACCATGTGAATTATCAGTAACAGTGATCGTTGTAGATCCACTCTGAGAATATGTTCCAGTCCCTTCGTTTGCTAAAGCTTGATCGACAATAAAATCAGCAGCATCAAATTTGATACTATTTGCAATATCAATATCTAAACGAGCCTCAATTTGTGCAGAAATTGCTGCATTGTTTGACGCTCCACTAGGTGACGTTAAGACATTTACTGTTGGTTGTGCAGTATATCCAGAACCTTTATTTGTAATTTCTACACTAGTAACAACACCACTAGTTACCTTTGCGGTTGCTGCTGCCTGTACACCACCTGCTTGCTGAGGTGCACCGATAGTAAGAGCAAAATCTCCAGAATATCCAGAACCACCATTACTTATGACAAAGTTGTAGATTAAACCATTATTAAATGCGGTAACAGTACCGCGAGCAGTAGTAGAACTACCTGTTACAATATCACCATTACTAAAGCTAAATGCGTTAGTGGTTGATGGGTTGAATGCAAGGAACTGACTTTCCAGATCATTCTCAAGAATATAGGAAATTGCAGTACCCTGTGTTTTGAATACTTGAGTACCAACACCTTGAGTTTGTAAGTTAATTGCAGTACCAGCATTTGCATTAGATTCTGTAGATGCTAATTTAATTGTATCTGCATCTACGCTAATTACATAATAAGTGTTTCCATAGGAAATTCCTTGGATAGCAGTGCTTCCAGATTCGTAATTTAACTGATCCCCAGTGTTAGTACCATGAGAAATAATCGTAATAGTATTTGCTGAGGTATTGACGGAAGATGGAGCTACATTGAATGTAGTTGCACTCGTTTCAATAGCAATGTCACCAGCATTGGCATCTTCAATAGCAAGACGCTCCGCTTGAGATGCTACAGATGTAATGTTGAACGGACGCAGAGCAGGGATCTGGTCAATGTTGATTTTACCTGAAGAAGTCAACTGAACCAGCGCAGAAGGAACGGCGTTGGTAGAGTATGGTTGGTTCAGGTATGGTCCAAGGTTGTTAGAGATGTAGTCTCTAACAGATGCCTGTGTTGGCAGCAATGCATCGGATGCAAATGTACCGCCGAGGTTATCATCGTCAGAGAAACCTGTAATAGTAATTGCACCACCAACAATCTTAATGGAAGACAGTTCAGAGATACTAACAGTACCTACGAAACTAATAGCACCAGTTCTGTTGAAGATAGTAACGAAATTACCAACCTTAAAGTCACCAAATTCGTTAGTACCAGAGGTATAGACTTGACCGAAGGATTGTTCTGCTGCCTCAAACGCTGTGCCGAGACCAAAACCACCATTTTGTGGGAGAGCAGCATAGGTGTTACCAGATCCAGAATATTCCCAAGTATGAGAAGAAGAATTACAAATTGATGGTCTGTGGAATTGAATTGCATTACCAACAAGGTTGCTCAGTGGTAAACTTCCAGCAACAAAAGTTGGACTGCTGTTAGACTGATAGCGATTACTACCATCGCTAAAGTCCATAGCAATGTTGGTTGTAATCTCTGCAACAATTTGACTTCCCTGAGAACCACTGATAACATTAGTTTCAAGAATAATATGTTCAACAGCTGGGTTTGTTGGAGACACTCCTCCAATCCTGATGATGTAATCTTCAACTGGTACGTTAGTTAAATTTGTACCACTGACACGAATGATTTGTCTACCAGTTACAACTGAATTTCCATCCAATTCATCAGTAATAGAATCGATAGTACCAACGTCAAAGGTATAAGGTTCACTGCGGAAACCAGTTGCCCTCAAAGAGAAAGTACCAAAGTTAGATGCGGAGTTAGTAACAGATGCGTAACCACCAGATTGAACCAGGATGCCATCTTGGCAGAAAATAGCGAACACAGAAACCAACTGTGTATAACCATCATTCAGGATATTATATGCAGTACCACCGAAGGAGATAATCGTGAATGCCGAAGCAACCATCGACTTACCTTGTGGATCAAACTGTGCAACACTCTGACCTTGAGCGTTAAGTTTGAGACCTGGACGTGGGACGTTGGGTGTTGCAACTTTATTACCATCAATTTCACAACCAGAACCACCAAGGAAAGAGATGAGAGAAGAGTTCTGAATGTATGGTGATGCTTCAATAACAGGAAGATCTAAATTATTGCTAAGAAGTGGGAATGAATACTTAGATGAATTTTGCTCAACCATCACTGGATCTGGTTGAGTGACAGTGCCACTATATGCAGTTGCACTAGATAAAACGTTATCTAAAATACCCCAAACGGAGGTCAAGGCAGAAACAACGTTAGCACATTCAGGTGAACTGCTGTCTACAGTGATAGAACCGTTGGATACTGGATCAATCTGAGAGAATTGACCATCTTCTAATTGATTTCTAATTGCATCAATTGCAAGCTCCTTAGCAGCAGCAAACGTTGCACGAGTGTATTCTACTTCTTCTGGAACGTGCGCTACATTAGATCCACTAATATAGAGGTTTGCTGCCTCAATAGTCTTGGAGTTACCACCATAGCGCAAGTCGTGCTGGAATGCTCTGAGAATCTTTTGAACATCATCGATGCATTGCATGTCGCCAGGAGCGACAGTTCTAATTACACCGTTGAGGTTACCAGTGCCAGAGTTGGTACCAATTGCATTGGTAAGAATAGTTGTAAAGGTTGTGATTGAAGCGGCAACATCTTGACATGCAGGACTTGCAGTATCAACAGTTACTGTGTGAGTATACTGGGTGATAGATGTGTGAGACGTTGTAATAGTCTCATTTCTCATGGCTTGAATTGCCATGTCACGACAGTGATTGAAGACCTCTACAGATCTATCTTGCTCACCAGCAACGTGTGCACCTCTGATATAATAGTTAGCAGCATCATATACTCTGTCATTACCACCCCATCTGAGGTTATGTGCCAATGCCAGTTGGAGGAAGTCTTTAGCATCATCGATGCAAGATTGGTTTCCAGTTGGAATAGTAAATCCACTATTAGCAGCAAGCATTCTGCCGACTGCTTCTTCAGCAATCAGTTCAGCGTTTGCATAGATGTTATCAGCGGCATCTGCATAGCGATCTGCATATGGTTCGCTACCAGGTGTCCTAAACGGTTTCCTAAAATCATTAAATGTACCAGCAGATCCAGTTTGACCATCAGCACTAGTGCTTCCAAGGGTCAATACAAACCTTCTATCATCGATAATATCTGCAATGGTGTGAGTTCCATTAACAGTAGCATTACCAGAGGTTGCAATAGTTACGGTAGTTGCAGTTCCACCATCACTGGAGAAAAGGTTGTGACCCCTCTTGATGACGAAAGTTGCTTGGTTACCCGATACACTCCAAGAAGTAATAGGACGATCAACTCTTTCGCCAAGAGCACTAAAGGTTGTAGATCCAATAGTTAATGCAGATGTTCTAGTTTGAGAATTCTCATAATGAGATTTAACGTATGCATACGATTCTTCTGCAATAAACTCTTGGTTAGACTGAATTGCATTTGCACCATCACGGAATCTATCGGAAATATTTACTTTAGAGAAACCGTATGGGGAGTTTCTTAATGATGCAAGTACGTAGTTGCTAGAAGAAATTACTGTTTGGTCGCCACTAGGATTAATACCCGAACCAATATTAGTAATATTACCTCTAACTACAAACTGCAGAGAGTATCCATCAGCACGCTCAATGCGGTGTGTAATATATTTCTTACCATTTAAATCCGCAAGGTTATCAAGAATACTTACATTAGAACCACTAGATGAAGTAATATTGTCACCAGTTGTTGGGGAATCTGATTGCTTTAATACAAATGTAGCAGTTGTACTAGAACTATTATAACGAGCATACCCCATACCGAGATCAGTATTGCTTGGAAGTGATGGAATTCCACTTCCCAAATCAAACTGTCCAATGTGATATGTTTTGCTATAACGATCATCCTCTCCAGGAAAACTGAATGTAAGTCCGCCTTCCCCAAGACTGATCCAGTTTGAAAACAAAGCAGTAGTCAGAGCGTTGTCTACGCTAGAAAGCGTAACAGTGATCAATCCATTATTAATTACATATGAACTGTTAACACTACCTCCGAAGTTGATTGAAGAATTTTGGAAACCATACAAATGGATTTCTTGACCAACTTCATAATCATGGAAGTCCGAACTAGCTGAAGATGTCGCCAAGTTAAAGATTGGACCATTATAAGTTGACTGAGTTGTTAGATCAGTGTCAATGGTTGTAATATTAAGTAACTTTGTTGCTAGTTCAATTCTTTGGAATCCAGTTCCAGTTGAAGTGAGATCAATTGTAATTGGATTATCACTACCATTTGCTGCTTTTTGTACAGCATTTGCTGCAGTAGCTGCAATACGAATCCAATCGGTATTTTCTACATATACAAAGTACGTAGTTCCATCAATAAGAGGGGCAATTGCTCCCATCTTACCAGCACGATAGATGATACTATCACCAGTAGCGAATTGATGTCTCTTAATGCGAATATTGTTCGTCTCTGGCATTACATTGCCAGTTGTTAGTCTATGATAATTACCTGCAGGTCTAATGCCAGTAAGATCTCTTCTACCTTGATTTCCTACGCTAGCAGTTGCATTTGCATAAGTATCATAAAGTTCAATAGTATCATCATCAATACGTCTGACATAATATGATGTAGTGTCAATTAATCCAGGAATTGCTGCACTATCTTCAAACTTCTCATAGTAAGCAATTTGACCTGTGACTAAGCGGTGTCCCACGATCGTAATTTGATCTGTAGAAACTCCAACCTGAGATGCGTCTCCACCAAAGAGTAAAGTCTCACGTTCACTATCAAACGTATGTTGATAAATTTGGTTAGAGATTGTCTCAAGTTCTGGTCTTAGAGATTCAGCGTCAATAACGTCAAATCTGTCGGATGGATTATTGTTTAAATCGGTGACAATACTAGCAAAACTAGTGTTGTTATAGAATAGTTTCTCAGCGTCCTGGAAAACATCAGTGTCACCAGATGTTACCAAAATTGTAACATCTCCAGTAGAATATGGAGATGCCTGTGGTCCAGTAAAGTTTACACTTTGAACTCTACCTTGAGTACCAGAAGTTCCACCCTGAACGTAACCGTTAACTAAAAGGGTTAAGTTTGTTCCTGTGTGATTATTAAATGTAACCTTGAAAATATTTTCTCCACGGAACTTATCACCAGGTTCCGCTGGAACTTGACCCAACTCTGGTTCATAATACAAACGCTGCTTGTCGTCAAATACGAAAGCATACTTCCAAGTATGGATAGTTGTACTCTGAGGATCTGATGGATTTTGAAGTGCATCACGGAATACAACACCATTAATATAAGTTTCGTTAGACGCCTTGATCATGTGACGATCTTGGTTCTGCGGTCTAACAATCACACGACGCAGGTTATCACCAATCAGAGAGCAATTTCTTGGAAGAGAAATTGGGTTGTCTTCAAAATATTCACCACCAGATACGATGATCGATACGTACTCATCAGTGGGATCTGGAGTTGCTTTTTGTAATCCGTATGCAATTTGAGCAGCTTTTTTGATAGTGGCAACTGGTCTCGCTGCAGAGCGACCATCATTAGCGTCACTACCGATGGTTTCAGAAACGTATACACGACCACCTGTGTCGTTAGTGGCGACTTTATATACGAAATCTGTGGTTGCAACACGTCTCGACTGATCACTCAGCGGAGGAGTATCTGCTGTTGGGTAGAATGTAGTGCCAAAAGTGGAACTAGTGACATCAGTATCTTCGTAGTTAATTAAGTTGGGACCACGAAGATCCAGAGCAGGGTTGATAATAACCCCAATGTCTAAATTATTTACTTGGGCAGTATCAGAAATAATAGAACGAGTTGTTCTAATCTGACCCTCTACGTCTAGTTCAAACTCTGGACTGGTTGTATTAATACCAACGCGAACATTTTCTTGTGCGTTTTTGTCAATATAAATTGCATCTTTTTCAAGAGCACCGACACCAACGGAGAGTTCTAGAGATTCCTCCCCTTGGATACTAAGAGAACGTACTCTTTTATATGCAAGAGTTTCTCCTGCAGTAATAATTCCAGTAGAAGTGCTCTGGAAAGAAAGATTATCGTCATCTACTTTGGTTACGGTGTAGGTTCCGTCAGTCTCACCACCAGATAAAAAGTCAATATAAAGTTTTTCTGTGCCAATAATTCCGTGTCCAACGGAAACAATATTGACTAAACCGCTAGCGCTTCTACTATAAGTGGCATTTGTCCACCTACCTGTAGGAGTTACTCCCGATGCTTCAATTCTTTGCTGGTCGCTATTAAACTTGAGACTCATTTATTTGTTCTCCGAATCCTTAGGATACGATTGTAATGTCAAGAATTCCAACCCACTTGACGGTGGATGATGAAGTTACTGAAGAAACTTCAAACGTAAAGTATGCATCACTTCCAATCTGGAAAGGATCTGGTGTTACGCTCCAAGTTTCTTGCCCAGGAACAGTTTCTTTAATCACATTTTGAAAGTTAGCTGCTAATGTTGGAACACCACTACCATCTACGGTAACGATGACCTCATGCTGACTGGCAAAAACATACGTATTTGTTGTAGTTTCTTGCCCAAAAACTCTCGCACTAATAAATGAAACAGTATTGTTTGGTAATGCAGGGACAGTAGTTGCCAAAGCAGTGGCACCCGTAAGTGTCAATTGTGAGACGTTTGTAACAGAATCTGTTGTCCTTTTCATAATATAAACATCTTTGTTAGCATCAGAAAACTGATCACTAACCATATGCATTGCAGAAATATTTTTTAGTGCATTAGCGGTATCTAATACCTCCGTTGCACCAACTGCAAAACCACCAATTGATGAAAAATGTTGGGTTGCCATTTTTTTAGATTACCTTAGGTTATTTATACCTTGACCTTGGTAGTTGTGAATCTACCAGTAAAGGAAGTGGACGAAGTTGCAGCAGTAGATTTTGTCAGGCTAACCTGAACATTGTTACCAACAACCACAACATCTGCGTCTACCAAATCATTGGAAGAGGTTACGGAATTTGTAATAGTTGCATACGCTGTTGTACCAGATGCTGCACAAACCGAGGTAACTTCAAGCATATGGACCTTACCATCATCACTCTCAACGGTGACCAGAGTTTTTGCTCCTTTGAAGGTCGTTTTGTCAAACTGCACAATAGTGGAAGATGCTCCGAAGGAAGAAAGTTGACCTCCTTCTAATCGACAGTCATCAAGTTCCATAAATTTAGCAGTGCTGTCGAATACGGTCAGATAAGTCTCTGCACCTGCATTCCACCCCTTATTAATTCTCCAGAGTGCTTCTGCGCCATTAGAATCTAAGTTTACAAATGGTTTATCATCTAAACTTGTAACAAACTCTTGCTGAAGAACATCTAATCTAGCAAAAGAATTCCGAGCATTAGAAATAGTTGCAACTGGGAATGTAATGTCATTTGCTGGAGTTTGACCACCAAGAAGCGAACCATCAATCGTGATGATTTCACCAACTGCATATCTAGTACCAGGATTGTTGGGTGTAACACCAGTTACGTTGCCACTTCCATCTACGGTTACATCAAAAGTTGCTCCAGTACCTTCAAACTGACCAGAAGATACGAGACCAGTAAGTGCCTGACTTGGAGTATATGCGGCAGATGTTGATGTTACTGTTCCGATAGATGCAACACCACCTTGAGATGGAACACTCTTAAGTCTTAATGCACCATCTACCTGAACATCTCCCTGCCATCTAACAGTAAGAATATTGGTACCAGTATTAGAAACTTTAAGTGGATCTGATGTTGCCTGAATTCCATTTAAAGTTAAAGTTCCACTAGTATCAAAAGTCTTTGCAGTATAAAGTTTAAACTTATCCTGTACAATGTCAAGACTATTAACACCCTGGTTATAGAAGAAGAAAGTATCTTCATTACTTCCAGGAGACTGTTCGGTTAAGATGTAAGTATCTTGGTTAACGTCACGAACACCACCAAGAGAAACAAAGTCACTTCCGTTATATCCCTCAAACTGTAACTGAGTTGTGTTAAATCTTACAGCACCTACTTTTCTATCTACTAGGACTGGTCTTTCGTTTGTGGTGCCAGCAGGAATAATAAGGGAGGAATTTGTATCCATCCAAACATCTTTGTTAGATGATGGTTTAAGTCTAATTCCAAATCCTTCTACTCTGGTAACCTTAATTGTTTGACCAGATCCAGAACCAACAACAGCAGCGTCAAGAGTAATTGTTTCAAGTTCTACATAGTTAGAACCAGCAGCAGATATTGTAAGAGTTGTAATATTTCCTGCACCATCAACTGCAACTGTAAACTCTGCTCCTGTTCCAGAAGCACTACCCGTTCCAGATACATTAGTGTAATTGCCTGGAGTGTATCCAGTTCCAGTTCCAGTTAAAGTAAATGTTGCGATACTACCAAAGGAAGATGTAGCAACTGAAGAAGTATTTCCAATAGTTCCGTTTGTAAGATCAAGTACAGAATCAACTACAAATCTTACTCCATCAACTCTACCAGTATCAGTCTCGACAGAGAACTTTTCATCAGTCCCATCTGTAAGAGATAACTTTTGACTTGCTCCACCAGTGAAAATTAGATTTCCTGTGCCTTTTGGATTGATACTAATATCGATATTAGTATCAGTTCCAACAGATTCAATAGATGCATCATTATTAACTCTGAGTTGTGTTGCAGATGCACCAATCGTGAGTGTTTCTCCAGTGGCATCAACTTTGAAGAATGGTACTGTTTCTGTAAGGTTTTGATCAACTACCAGATCGGTAGATAAATCAACACCAGTAGCACTGATGCTACCACGTTGAACTCCAGAAATAGTCAGACCAATATCATCTGCACCTGCTCTGTATAGACCAGTTGTGCTAGAGTTTTGGAAACCTAATGTTGGTAATAACTCAGTTCCATCTTGAAGTTTAATATTTGCATTATCAATGTCATTATCGCTACCAGTTGCAACAATGTTATTTGGAAATGTGACATTACCAACGACATTTAAAGTTCCGTTAATTTGCGTATTGCCACCAACACCTAAGGTACCAGCAATTTCAGTATTACCTGTAGGACCATCAATATTGAATTTATTTGTTTGAATATCGAAGGAACCATCTTGAAGAAGTTGGAAATTCTCTCCAGTAAAATCACCTTCATAACCTGCTCGGAATACATTTGATTCCGTTACTGTACCAACACTAATTGTAAAGTCGGTTCCACTACCATTATCCAGAACTGTTGGAGGAACACTAATAGAATCACCAACTGTAAAGTTTCTACCAGGAAGACCAACGTTTGCAGCTTTTAAGAAACCAGCTTTGGATACATTAAATTGGAATCCAGATCCACCTCCGCTACCAACATTTGCATCATCTACTGATAAGGTATCTCCTACAGCATATCCACTTCCATTAAGAGAAATATTTGAGACCGAACTAATGGAAGTATCATTCGTATTGATTGCAAAGGACATTCCAGAACCAGAGTAAGTTCCGCCGCCTTGATCACCAATTTGGAATAGATCTATGTATACTGTTTGTCCAACACCATAATCACTTCCTTGGTCTGTAAATGATAAGGAAGTTACAACTCCACCAGAAACAGTTACATCAACAGTAGCACTATCACCGTAAGTTCCTGTACTACCTGCAGAAGTTGTTGCACCACCAACTCTACCCATGCCAATTCCATGAGTTACGCATCCATAATCAAATGGTGTAGATGTAGCATATGTCTTGACAATTACCTCACTAAATGCGTTAGGGCTTCCAGCAACTCCAACTTGACTTACTCTAATTTCATCACCACCATTTTGATTGGTTGGAATGTTTAAAAATGTAAGTGGATGATTATTGTTAGAAGCATCCGACATATCGAATTTATAAGTATTACCTCTAACTAAATTCAGAATTGGTGTTTCAGTTCCATTAATGACATATCTATCCGCCGTTCCTTGAGCTCCCGTGCCCAACAAAGTAAGACTACCACCACTACTGGAATTGATTGTTTCTCCATCAGTAAATGGTCCACCACTAATACTTGAAAAATATACAACTGCCTGATTATAAGTTGTAGAATCAATAACAGTTCCCGTAATGACACCACTAGCACCACTAGTTGCACCAGTTACAGTATCACCAACATTGAAAGTTCCTGATAATGAATTGACATCTGATGACAAACTAAGTCTGTTTACGACAGTTACTGTATAAGTTGTTGTTGGATTATTTCTTAAAGTTACTCCAGTGTAATTATTATCTACATATCCACTACCGCCAGTCAGATTACCACCAAGACCAACTACTGTAAAGTCGGCACTAGCTAGGTTTCCAGGTAGTGCACTTCCTCCCGTAAACTGAACTCCACTATATGTTCCAGGAGCATATCCAGATCCGCCTGCAGCGATTGTACCGTCAACAGATTGAATATCTAAACTAAGTCTTCCTCCACTTCCAGAACCACCAGTTAGTGTTACCGTAGGTGTTGAGTCATATTTTTCACCTACATTAACTAAGGTCAGTCCCGTTAGAATACCAGTAGTCTCATCAAAAGTGATTGTGGCAGCTGCATCAAATAATGGAGATCCTCCAGTAATGCTCACCGATGGAAGCTTAACATAACCTCTACCAGGATCAGTTAAAGTTATGCTAGCAATAGAATATCCAAGAGTTGTTGTTGCAGCACCATTAGTTGCCCAAGAACTATCAGTTTGATTTGGAGTAATTGTAATATTTGGTGCTGAAGAATATTTTCCACCACTATCCGCTTGAATAGATATGACACCACTACCTACAGTTGCAGATCCATTTAAACCACTTCCACCACCTGCTGGAGTGACAGTAAGAGATGAATCATATCCAGTACCTTGATCTGTGATTGTAACTGAGGTTACTGCACCAGATCCATCCACAGCACATGTAGCGGTTGCCTGGACACCTTTCAGTTTATGAGTTTCGCTAGTGCCACTTACAGTTAAATTAATTACAGATCCGCCTTGAGTTGCAGAAAGTTTTACTCTTTGAGTGGAAGGATCAACCTCTTTAATATAATATGTTGTACCATCAGTAAGTCCAATATTTACAGACCCACCATCTTTGTCATATACAACTCTATCATTTACTGCAAATGGAGTAGATCCAATTGCAATGGAATCAGTTGCGGATGCAACTGAGAGGTCAGTAGAAAATGTATATTCTTGAGGTGCCGATATAGTTGCAGCTCCTGCTGTATATCCAGATCCACCTACTTGAAGTGTATATGATACCCATCTACCACTTCCTGCTCTAGTGATAGAGTAGTTTGGATCACCTCCACCATCTGCAGGAGATGGTGATGTTGAAATAGTAGGATTTACACTAAATCCAGATCCAGGATTGGTGATAACTACAGTTTTTACTTGACCATTTGTCTCTAAAACTGCTGTAGCTGCACCAGCGTCGAATGGATCAGATCCAACATCGACGTTCACCGATCCACCAGGATATCCCCCACCTTCAACATCGATGGAAATAGTCCCAATTCCTCTAGTCTGTACTAGTAAATTGTTGTAAGATGTTGTGGCACCAGAACTTACTTTTTGAATAGCAGTTCCATTTAATTCTGTATTTACGGAACTGTTATTTGGAGATTTGTGGGAAACAAGCTTCGAGTTATTATAGAAATGCCCCTCAGTAGTAATTACTTCCGCATTAAGAACAATATCTTCGTCAGCAGAAGGATCAAGAATTACATTACCAGACGTAGAACTTAAAGTATTTCCAGAAAGTCTAAGATTGCCAGTTTCTACAAATGCTGGGAAGATTCTAGTAGTACCAGTAGCATCAGTCAGGGTAATATTCGCTGCTTCCTGAGCAGTGCTAGTAGACTGGAACTGAACGTTACCCGTCTCTTGGTCAACTATGAATGCATCGCCAATACGGAAGTCGCCTTTCTCGTTAGTTGCAGAGTAGAAGATACGACCACCATTGGTCTCAGTAACTTCGTTTGCGGGAACAGCGAGGTCTGGGTCATTTGTGAAGTCTGCGCCAGAACCGATGTATGCAAAGTTATGTGCTGTCAGGAGCAGTTTGACACCAGCACCATCAGCAATAGCACCCTTGGTGCCATAGATGTTCGCAGAAGAAATAGAACGCAACTCAGCACCAAACTGAGCATAGTCAGCCGTCAGCAGGGACGTTGCGGAATCTCCACCACTAGAACGAATGTCTCTTACACCTTTACCACTATCTGTAATGGTTGTAGATCCGTCTGTTCCATCAAAATGGAGAAGAAGAACTGTAAAGAGGTCTGTAGTAAACGCTGAAGTCGGTGCAGTAAATGCTCCAGTATATCTTGATGCTGCCTTAGATACACGGATTTCATCAATATGTCCACCAAATTCATCCACTCCACTATATTGCCCACCAATACCTAATGGTTTAGTTGAACCATAGTCGTTAGAATCACTATATGTCCCGAGTAGTGTTCCATCTAAGAATAATCTTGTAGTTCCACCATTTCTAGCAACAGCAACATGATACCAAGTATTAGCAGAAAGAGTACCACCACTAATTTGAGAAGTATTTCCTACGGCAAAATGTAGTGTGGTGCCATTAAGATAAAGAGATGGTGCAGTGTCAGTTGCAGAAGCATCTCTAAAATCTAAGAAATATTGAGTTCCTGTTACTGCAGCGGGGCGAATAAAGCACTCTGCTGCCCAGTTTGTAGTACCAAATCCAAAGTCTTCTGCTGTAGGATAGTTCAGATGGTCAGTTGTACCGTCAAGTAACAGAGATGCCGTGCCAAATTTCTTCTGTGCAGTATCTAACTGTGCGTCACCAGCGATTACTCCCGTCTTACCAGTAGGAACGCCAGTGGTGAACTCTCCAACCCCTTTACCATTAATAAACAGATAGGTTCCATCGTTACTAGCGATGGTTCCATAAGCATTTGCCTTTTTATATGTAATGTTACCACTGGTTGTACCAGATGCAGTGTCGGTAATTTCAAATGTATTTGCTGCTACATTGGCAACCGTATAATATCCATCAGTTCCACTACCACTAATAAAGTCAGCATAGATTACATCGCCATTTTGGCAACCATGACTATTCTTAGTAACAGTAACTGTAGTGCCCGACCTAGAATATGTTCCAGATTGGAAATTATCTTGCAATTGATAGATAATTTCTGATGCAGAGAAAGTTCCAGATACCCCTGAAAGCTTCAGACGAGTTTGTCCTGCTCCTGCACGTCCAGTAGAACCCTGAACACCCTTAAGACCTTCTGCAGCAAAGTATACGAAAGAGTTTAACCACTCAACACGTACACCATTGGTAACAAACAGACCAACAGAGTTTGGAACAATAAAAGTTACCTCATTAAAGAGAATTGCTGCTTCAATACTGTTAGATGAGAATTGAGCACCATCAAGTTTTGCACCTCTACCTGCATCCCCCTGAGCAAATCCATAAGGGTCGGATGCAGAAGTTACACTACCTTTAGTAAGAACAGTAACTCTTTCAATGTAAGGACTTCTTTCAGAATCAAGACTGGAAGCACAGACGAAACCGTAACCTGTGTCGTTACCAGAGTTATAGAAAAAATCTTTTACTGTGAGATCGGAGACATGGCTATCCCCCTCAAGAACAAATGCGTTAAGATCGTTAGTGCCCGAGGTTGGATAGATTTGAGTAGATCTTAAGTTGGTACCACGGACAGTAACCCCATCAGGAACCGTTAATGGGAATACTTCTTGATATGTACCAGCAGCAATATTGATCGTATCTCCAGATGTAGCTACACTGAGAGCCTTAGTAACTGTTAGAAATGGAGTGTCTGGGTGTTTACCATTTGCACCAGCATTCCCTAAAGTAGTTACATCACTACCCGTACTAGCAACATAGTACGTATTGCCTGCCCCGTTCGTAATGTCGGTAGCAAGCATCGCTGTAGTAACCTCACCCGTGTTGGGTTTTTGGTTAGCAATTTCAACAATAGATCCACTATTGTTGACATAGATCTTTCGATCGGCAATGTTTACCGCAACTTCACCATCGGTAAGATTAGAAGTCGTCGGTACTACTGTCGCCGTCGTCGATCTCTTTAACTTGATTCTGGTTGGTTCCGCTGCCATTTATAGCATTCTCAATGTTTTGGGTTTCTTTGATACTATTTAACTGACTTTGTAAATCGGAAATTTGTGCTTCCAGCATTACATTTGTCAGTGTCAAATCAGAAATTTTTTTCTGCAATGTTGCAATAACAATTTGTACATTCATGTGTTAATAAAAATATCAGAACGTGCCACCATCGATGGTTGAAGTCCAGACAGGAACACCAGCGGCTGTGACGGTCAGGATTTGGAAAGATGTATTTACATCAGTACCAGTTCCAGGAGATACCATATTTGCCGCTGCAGTTACTTGGAGGGCACCAGCATCGTTACCATAAAGAATACCTTTACCAGTCCAAGTAGATCCACCAGTACCACCAAACTCTACCGCAAGATCTGTATCAAGTTCCAAGTCACCTAGTACAACAGTACCACGCTGACCATTTACACCAAATACGGTGTTTGTATCAGATGCATCCTCAATGAATGTCCATGCACCAAGTCCATCAGCACCGCCAGTGCGGTCATAACCAAAGAAACCGAACTTAGCACCCGAACCACCGTAGTAGTGAACTTTAACACCACGATCCAGAGCATCATCTGCAGCGCGGGTTACTGTCAGTGCTTGACCAGAAGCGATGTTGCCAGTAATAGCAGCACTTAAGGTAAGTGTGCTAGTACCAGTATTAATCGAACTGATGGTTGTACCGTTTGCAATGTTTGTGCCAGTTACAGAATCTCCATTAGTAAATCCTTCTACACGGTCAACAATGATGTCAGTAGCACCACTAGTTGCATTGGTAGTTACTGTGATAGCAGTGGTAGGATCGCCCAGTTCAATCGTAGGGTCGTTAACTGACATAGTTGCCGAGTTAACAGTGGTTGTCGTACCATCAATTTGGAGGTCACCTTTGATGATGACCAGACCATCGGCATCCCCACCTGCTGGGAATGGGTCAATGATCAGTTCTGTGCCAGAAGTTGTGGACAAAACGTTACCATCGAGTTTCAGAGAATCGATAGTAATCTCACCAGTCTGTGCAGTATTACCTGTAATTGTGGTGGTACCGTTAAAAGTTACACCATTCTGGAAAGTAGTTGTTGCATTAACTGTCAAAAGATCTGCAGATGCATCGCCTAAGGTAGTATTACCTTCGACCAGCATAGTCCCTGCAGTGACTTGCCCTGCAACACCAACACCACCCGCAACAGTGACAGCACCTGTGGTAGAATTAGTAGATGCGGTTGTGTCTGCGTAGTTGACTTGTACACCAGTTCCATATGTCCAGTCTGCACCATCAACCTGAATTCTGTCAGAGGTTGTTTCATCATAACGAATAGAAGCATCTTTACCTGCACCGAAGTACAGTCTCATGTCATCATCAAGGAGCAGATCGGGGGTAGTTGCTCCAACGCGAGTAAACTTGAGAGCTGCATCGGCGTCAACAAACTGCAGTTGAACGTCGCCAGTTGTGCCAAACTCTAATTCTTGACCATCTTCAATGACTAACTTACCTGTGCCATTAGCACGGAAAATAAGATCTGCATCAGTCGTGCTAGTTGTGATGACATTTGCATTCAGTTCAATGTCATCGACTAACCACTGGTCGATCTTTGAGTTACTATCAACGATAGCA
>MDTC01230050.1_pt1 | contig 18292 bp, 17 predicted proteins | sample 811181 | NCBI WGS metagenome assembly MDTC01 (sample SAMN05326644, study PRJNA326480) | marine metagenome | isolation source: seawater | place: Pacific Ocean: North | collected 2011
GAGCGGTTTAATCAGCACGCTTGGAAAGCGTGTATAGTAGCAATACTATCGAGGGTTCGAATCCCTCTCTCTCCGCCATAATTTATTTTTTTCAATATAATTTATATTTTTAATAACTCTTTCGCTACACATACGTTATGATTTTGAAGATTATATTGAAGATATAGGCTTAGAAAAGTGTAACTAAAATGAATTAATACACGAAATAATTAATTATCATTTTCATCTGATATAGGGTTACCTGTAAATGCATCTCTTGTATATACCGTAGCAGCTTTCATATCTCTGCCCACACCTTTTACAGAACCTACAATTGTATTACAACCAAACAAAAATAAAGTGATTGTTAAAAGGAATATCTTAATCATTTAAAGACCTGGAACAACACTTTTCACATCTTCGATAATTCCTTTTGCAGTCCCAGTAATTGTATTACAGCCGTAATTAAAAGAACAAAATATAAGCAAAAGAGATAGGATAATTATTTTTTTCATAACTTCTGATTACAGTTTTTAATTCGTAACTGTCTATTAAATCTTGATCTCACATTGGTCATAATTTTTAACCTTATATTAAAAAATTAACTCTAAATAACCGTTATAATTCCTTAACTTTTTTTGGTCGTTACACTTAGAAAGCATGAATAGTTGAAATACTAACGAAGCTTTGTATCCCCGGAATTATAATATATTTAGCTATAAATAGGCTGGACTAAATAATTTAATAATCAAAAATTAATGTTGCCAATAGTTTTTTTGAAATTGAATTAAGCACTCTTTATTGTTGTTAGAAATAAAATAATATCCATTTTTTACTTTTATTTCCGAAACACATACAAGTCTTTCTTCTGGTAAACATAACATTTTTAGGTTTCCACATTGAATTGGTTTTTTAATAATATTATCTGGAGTTAATATTAAGTTTAATTCTATATTATTATTAATAGTTATTTTTTTATAATCTATGCCTATTTTTTTTTCATTATATTTTGGCCAAACTGATAAATTAACGTTATCTTGTGAATTAATATGATCTGTTATTCTGGTTATGTTTTTAGTTATAAAATAAAAAGATGATATAAAGATTAAAAATACCGATACTATATGAAAATTTTTTCTTTCAATTTTATAACTTGATAAAATTATAGCAGATAAAAAGATTAGACTCCCACCAATAACACCGTATCCGCCATATCTCATTTGTGGGCTTAAAAAAAGCCACATTAAACTTGCAAATATTATCCCAAAATAAACAAAGTTATTTTTTTTAGGATAGAGCACTAAGCCTTCTAAAAAAATATATCTTTTTTTTGAAAAAATTAAAAATGATATAAAGCAGAAAAATATTATGAGAAATGTATTTAGTATTCTTTTTGCATCATGATCATAAAAAAAATAATTTATCCAAAAAAATTTATTATCATTGTACTCTTTTGGGCTAAGAATTATATTTTTTTCCATTGGCTCATAATAATCTAGTTCAGTTTTGATATTAGCTTCATCTAAAATATAAAATTTCCACCTTTTGGTGATTGCACTTATAAACTCATATCTTTCTTGCGTATTTTCTATAGGATTTGCCCATGAGACATTATAATTTGGACAACTAATAGGTATTGGGTATACAAAACATCCTGTTACTATAAAATTTTTAAAAATTATTACTAAAAAAAAAGATAAAACAAATATATTTAATTTTACATATTTCCGTATTAATAAAAAAATTTTTCTTATATTTAATATTAAAATAACAATAATAATAGGTACAATAATTAAACTACCAATTCTTAAAATTAATGCGTAAAAAAAATAGAAAAAAATATTTATTATTATTTCGTTAGAATTTTTATTATCTAAATATTTCAAAACATTTAAAAAAATAATAATTATTAATAATGTAGACTGCGCTTCTGCACCTAAGTTTTCAACTTTACTGAAATTTGAAATTGTATAACCAAGTGCAATAATTGAAAAAAATTTTACTTTTATAGACTCGTTTTTTACTATCTCTGTTATCAAATATAAGAAAAAAAAATATAAAAATAGCAAAGCTATTAATGTTGCTCCCTTATTTTCAATATAAGGAATTGAAAATAATCCTAAAATATCTAACCAACCATGCCCATAAGCATAATTATTAGAAATATTAACTAATCCAAAAATAATTTTAAATTCATTTAAATAATTTATGTAAGGCAAATGATATGTTTCAAAATCTGCAGGTGTTTTAATAAAAAATAATGCAGGTAAAATACAAATAGATAAAATATAAAAATAAATTTTTATATTTAAATACTCCTCTTTAAAATTTTTAAAATTTATCAGAAATAATAATAAGCCAAATATTAATATAGGTAGATTAAACCAATATGATAATGGGATAAAAAAATGAGCAATTAAAGAAATAAAAAAAAGAAGAAAAAAACCAAATAATCCTAATTCACCTATATTATTAGATTCTGTATCGAATATATATTTTTTAAAAAAAATTCCATATCCCAGAACAGATAATAAGCTTAGAGAAATAAAAATGATAAGAGAAAACATTATAAATTATTTACTTTTTATTTTACTAATTACAAAAGAATTCATCTTTTATTTAATTAACTATTGTTTTAAAATTTAATTAATTTGATAATATTAAAGGAAATTAACATGTAGTGGTTCGTTATCAGAAGCTTTTTGTATCTTTGCTTCATTCTTTATGTGATTATCTAGAGCTTCACTAACGTAATGTTGGATGGGCAATGTTCCCATCATAGTTTGTGCATCAAAGTAAGGTGATGCTAAATAATCCATAATTCTCCAATATCTGTCTGATTTGAAAATATCTTTAAATTTTTCATCCACATAGTTACCGATATGAAATTTTGAATACCTTGCATTAAAAAACATTCCAGATGGTGCAACTAAACCACTACCACTAATCTGCAGAAGAAATTGTGGACCGTAAAACCTTTTGTATGTTGGTTTTCCTTTATTTTTAATTTTATCCCATTTGATAATAATTTTTGTTTCATTATTTGTTAGATTTTCTGCTTCTTGAAGTAAGCTATAAAGTTGCTCATATTTTGAGTAATCAACACCAAGGGTTCCCATCTCGTCATCAGAACAGTGCTTAATAACACCATAATCAACACCTAAGTCAACGGCAAGTTTAGCAAAAGGTAGTATTTCATCTTTAAATTCAGGCATTAAAACCATTTGAATTCCTAATGTAACTTTTAACTTCAATTTCTTTTTTAATTCTACAGCGTATTTTATATGTTTCATTGCTCTCTCATAAACATGTGTGTGTTCAGGACCTTTAAACATAATTTTGGAATATCCCTCTGGTGTGCCTGCCGCTACTGTAAATCTAACCCACGTAAGGTAAGGTAAAACCTGATCAATTTTTTCAGGCTGCCATTCCCAGCCATTTGTTGCATTTCCGACATCTATACCCGCTTGATGAGCGTGTTGTATAAATGGGACATATGCTTTAGATAGCGTACTTTCTCCATCCGATATTAGGGATACACCTTTCACACCAACTTCAGCAAAGTCATCAACTAATTCAAGCGCTTCTTTTGTTTTAATTGTTGATCTTTCTTGAGGTTCTTGAACCATTGCATAGCAAAATGAACACATTGCACCACAAGCTCTAGTTAAGGCCATGTCAATACTTACTGGGGGAACTCGCTCATTATTTTCCCATGATTCTACACGATCATAATGATAAGATAGTTTATGAGAGTCTAAAATAAGTGTGCCTTCTTTTGTATCAACAGCATTACTTTGATATTTTTCAACTTTATTCTCAAATGAATTCATAATTATATATATAAGTTTTAAGACTTTATTTCAATTCCTCTCAAATTTCTTAATTTACTTTTGTCTCCTACAGGTTCTAACCATATAGTTATTCCCTGATCAATACTATTTTTTAATAATTCTTCCAAATCTAATAAAAGAATACCTCTCTCACTTGCTTTTATAGATTTTTCAATTTTAAGTATTACACTACCATTTTCTTCTGCTCTAACAATTTCAAAAGTTTCATATTTTGGGTTTTTATTAATAAGATTTAATATAATTTTTTTTCTTTCTTCTTCATTTTGACCCTGCCATTTTATACTGGGTTTTGGTGAGTCCTCATATGAAAATTTTTTATTTATATAACTATTCAAATCAAACCTTTATAGTGTAAATATTTGGATTTTCATATCTAATAATTTTATATTTAAAAAGGTCCTGTAAAATTTTTATTAGGAACATCTTGAGCTCTATAATTATTAAATTCTGTATTTAAATTTTTAAATTTTTTATTTAAAATTATTTCTACCTCTTTACATATATCTACGCAATCAGGATAACATAATTTAGCAAGTTTTCTGGTGCTTGGAATCGGACTATCAGCTATTCCTATTCTATTAATTATCAAATTTTTATTTAAATTTTTAATTGTAGCTATTCTTGAAATTATTTCTGAGCTAATTCCATATTGAGTCCACCCATTATCTACAACTAATAGTTTTTTTGTTTTTTTTACTGATTTAATTACTGGTTCTATATCAAGAGGTCTTAAAGTTCTTAGGTCAATAATTTCGGCATTAACATCATATTTTTTTAATATCTCAGCTGCTTTTAAAGCCTCTATTGACATATAAGAGCTTGATACTATCGTAATATCATTTCCTTTTTTGATTATTTTTGATTTTCCAATTGGTACTGAATAATATTTATTTGGTACTATGCTGTGAGTTGAGTGTAACCATCTGTGTTCAAAAAAAATTACTGGGTTCTTATCTTTTATACTAGATATTAACATCCCTTTTGCATCATAAGCAGATGATGGACAAACTACTTTCAAGCCAGGTATATTTGCAAAAAGTGTTTCTAGGCTTTGTGAGTGTTGAGGTCCCTGCCCCCAACCTCTTCCAATAATTAATCTTATGACGATCGGAACACTCATTTGACCATCATTCATATAAAACCATTTTGCAGCTTGATTAATTATTTGATCCATTGATAAAAGTGCAAATTCAACTCTCTGATGACACAAAATTGGTTTATATTTTCCTAGAGACATACCTATAGCAAACCCAGTCATTGCATTTTCAGATGTTGGCATATCGAAAACTCTTTTATTTCCAAAAATTTCAATTAATTTTTTTGTAGAACCAAAAATTCTTTTAGGATCATCAACACCTAATCCTATTATTACTACTTTTTTGTCTAACTTCATTGATTGAATTAATGCTTCATTTATTGCATCAGAATATTCAATATATCTATTTTCTTTTTTTAATTTTTTTTTAAGCATAGATATTATTATATAATTCTGACTTTTTTGGAAATTTGCTTTCTTGAGCATATTTAAAAGAATTTTGAATTTCTGAGTCAATTTTAGTTTTTATTTTATCTAAGTATTTTTTATTTATTACTTTTTCCTTTAAAAGTTTGTTTTTGTAATTTTCAATTGGACATTTTTTCTTCCAATAATTGATTTCTCTTTTTGTTCTATAATTTAAGTTATCATCATTATTAGGGCCACAATGCTCCAAGGTTCTATAAGTTGAAAGCTCCATTAAAAAAGGTTTATTTTCGTACCGTATTTTTTTTATTAACTTTGCTGTTTCTAAAAAAACACTTTCAACATCATTTCCATCTAAATTTATACTTTCTATTCCCATTGATTTTGCAACATTAAATATTTTTCTATTTTTAGGCTGACGATTCTTTAGATTTGAATAAACTGAAAAATAATTGTTCTCGCATACAAATAAAACTGGCAAGTTATGTAATGCTGCAAAATTGATACTTTCATAAAATACACCTTCTTCAGTAGCGCCTTCACCAAAAAATATAACAACAATTTTTTTTGATTTATCTAGTTTATTTGCCCATGCTAAACCTACTCCTATTGGTATTGTGCTTCCTACAATTGGGACAGCTGCAATTAAACCTGCATTAATATCTATAAGGTGCATTGAACCACCTTTTCCACCAGCACAACCAGTTTCTTTTCCATATATCTCACTAATCATTTTTTTTAAATTTCCACCTTTTGCTAAATAATGAAAATGAGATCTATGTGCGCTTAAAACCTGATCTTTTTTTTCTAGGTTTAAACAAATACCACTCGCTATTGCTTCTTGACCGATTGATAAATGAACTGGACATCTCATCTCTTGTTCTGAATATTTATTAGCTATTTTTTCCTCAACCATTCTCATTCTTATCATCGAATATAGAAGTTCTATTTTTTGTTTTTTATTCATTATTTTTTAAAGAATTGATTAGTTAGGTTTGATATTGTTATTATATCATTTTTATTTAAATTTTCATTAATTGGCAAAGTTAATATTTGATTAGCTTGTTTTTCTGTATTTATAAAATCATTTTTTTTATAGTTTAAATTTTTAGATGACTTCTGTAAATGTATTGGTATAGGATAATGGATAGCGGTTCCTATTCCATTTTTTAGAAGATACTGTTTTAAATTATTTCTATTTTTTGTTTGAACAACAAACGTGTGGTAAGTGTTAAATTGATATTTTTCTTCAATTGGAAAATAAATATTTTTTGGATCTAAATAATTACTATAATATTTAAAATTCTCTCTTCTTCTTTTTATTGTCTTATCAAGTTTTTTTAATCTATAGTTTAATATTGCAGCCTGTATTGTATCCATTCTTGAAACATACCCAAATCTATTTGCATTGTTTCTATTTTTTAGACCATGATTACTTAATTGTTTTGCTTGTTCGTATATTTTTTTATCATTCGTTACCATATAGCCAGAGTCCCCTATAGCATTTAAGTTTTTAAGAGGGTGTGCAGAAAAGCATCCGACTTTTCCAAAACTACCGGCTGGTTTTTTTTTATATTTAGATCCTATTGCTTGTGCAGCATCTTCAATAATTGGTATAGAGTACTTTTTAGATAATTTAATTATCTGACTCATATCTGACATTCTACCAGTCAGATGAACTGGCATTATTGCTTTCGTTTTTTTTGTTATTTTATTTTCTATTAATGATGTATCTATATTTTGGTCATGTTTTACGTCTACAAATATTGGTTTTGCCCCTAGATGTACAATTGAAGCTGCCGAAGCAATAAATGAGTTAGGTGTGGTGATTACTTCATCACCTTTTCTAACACCAATGAGTGCTAATCCAATAGTCAAAGCATCTGTACCACTATTGAGAGCAACGGCATATTTTGTATTGGTAAACTTTAAAATGTTTTTTTCAAATTTTTTAATCTCATCTCCGCCTACCCAATCTTGATTTAAAATTACATTATCGATAATTTTTAAAAGGATTTTTCTCTCTTTTTTCCATTGTTTTGACAAATTGACATATGGAATTTTTTCATTTTTCATGAATAAAACTTCTTAACTGTAGATATAATATAATCTAATTCCTCTTTTGTCCTGTGTTGATCACATGGAAATGTAATTATTTTTTTTGCATGAGCATCAGTTACTGGAAAATCACCGATGTTATGTCTAAGGTATTTGAGAGCTTTTTGCCTATAAATTGGAATTGGATAGTGTACTTTGGCTTCTATTCCCTTTTGTATACAATATTTAAGTAGCTCATTTCGTTTGTCGACAAATATTATATATAGGTGATAAACTATTCTATAATTTGAAGGTCTTGGAGGTAATGTAATTTCTTTAATTTTGCTTAAGTGTTCATCTAAATAATTAGCATTCTCAATTCTTTTATTAGATATATCAATAGCTTTAGGTAAGAGCCAATTACCAACAACTGCTTGGAAAGTATCTAACCTAGAATTATATCCAAGAATTTCAACATTATCCCTATCTATTAAGCCATGATTTCTTAGAAGAAGCATTTTTTTATGAACATTATCATCATTTGTTACAATTATTCCACCATCTGACCATACATTTATATTTTTTAGTGGATGCAAAGAAAATGCCCCTGCCATACCCCAAGTCCCTGCGTTTTTATTATCAATTGAACCAAGGATTGATTGACATGCATCTTCTATAATTGGTATATTGTATTTTTTTCCTATTTTAATAAGCTCAGGCATATTAGTCATATAACCTGTAAAATGAACAGGAACGATTGCCTTGGTTTTATTATTTATTTTAGACTCAATTTGCTTAACATCCATACAAAATGTATCGTCACAATCAACAAAAACAATTTTTACACCAAGTTCATTTATTGCTCCTACAGTCGCAACAAAAGTATTTGCTGCAGTAATAACTTCATCATCTTCTTTTAGTCCAAGATATTTTAAAGGTAATTTGATAGCATCTGTTCCCGAGTTTACACCAATAGCATATTTAGTTCCTATCAATTTAGCAAAATTTTTTTCAAAAATTTGAAGCTCTTTTCCTAGTGTAAAATCACCTGTTTTTACAAAATCTTTTAATTTTTTCCAAAGATCATCAGCATTGCTAAATTGTTTTTCCAGATAGGAATATTTTACCTGCATATTATTTTAAGTTTATTGAATTCATTTTTTTAATATTAAAATAGTTTTCATTTTCTAAACTATTAGTAAATATTTTTTTATTAAAAGATTCTAATAAATCTTTTATAGCATCTTCAACAGTATAATTTGTTTTAAAATCTAATTGTGTAGTTATTTTATTTGAAGAAATATGATATGATCTATTATCATCTGTTTTTTCAATTTTTACATCTACATCTTTTTTAAATATTTTTTTAACCATATTAGCAATTTCAATTACAGGCATATTTTGAAAACCAACATTAAATATTTCACCACTGATTTTTTCATGAGAAGCATTGATTATTTCTAAATAAGCATTCACCATGTCTTTAATATGAATATTAGGTCTTAATTGATTACCCCCGAAAACTCTAATAATACCTTTATTGAATGCAAGATTTGTTAATATATTTACAACTAAATCGAAACGCTGCCTTGGTGAATAACCACAAACAGTTGCAGGTCTCAAAATTGTAGTTATAAAATTTGGAGATTGATATTCTAAAAGAATTCTTTCACATTCTGCTTTAAAAATTGAGTAGTCAGTCAATGGTTCTAGAGTAAAGTTCTCATCTACATTTTCTTGTTCTTTAATACCATATACACTAGAAGATGAAGCATAAATGAAACGAGTCACTCCTTCTTTTTTGGAAATTTCCACCATTGGTCTGAACGCATCTAAATTAATAGATTTACCTAATTCAGGATTAAGATCAAAACTTGGATCATTAGAAATACAAGCAAGATGAATAACTGTATCACAACCACTAACACTGTCTTTGAAAAGTTGTTGATTTCTAATGTCACCAATAAAAAGACTTAAGTTTTTATTTTTTTCTATATTAGTCCCATAGATGCCTAAGTCTATTACATTGACATAATAACCTTTTTTTAAAAGTTCATTTACTAAAACGCAACCAACATAACCTAGACCACCAGTAACTAATATTTTTCTCATTTACTTCAATATATTTTCAATAGCTTTAAGCATTAATGTTTTATTAACTTTTTGACTGTTACCTATACTTTCTACTGATTGTGCGGCAGCTAATGATCCCATGAATAAGGCAATTTTTTTATTTATTTTTGAAGATAATGCAAGAGAAACAATTGAAATCATCGCATCTCCAGCACCAATTTTATCAATGATCTTACCTGCAAATGCTGGGCAATTAATATATTTGTTGTCCTCTTTACTATAGAGAATTGATCCATTATTGCCTCTTGTTACTATTAAGTTTTTTATATTTAGCTTAAATGAAAGTTTTTTTAATAGAGTATTAATGCTTGAATATCTGTCTCTCATTTCTAATCTCATTTCCATTTCATTGATTACAACTGTTTCAATATTTTTATAATTATTAATAGTGTGCAATCCTAAATTTGCAGCATTAAGTTGTGCATTTAAAGAAATTGATTTTGAAAGACTATTTATTTTTTTTGCTATTTGCTCTGAAATAAATCCATGTCCATAATCTAATACAATAATATGATCGTATTTATTTTTAAATTTACTTAGCTGTTTTTTTATTTGTACTTGTTCTTTTTGACTGACTAATTCATCGTTGATATCGTAAATACCAAGTATTTTATTTTTATTGATATTATCAACATATTTTTTTTTAATAATTGTTGGAGAATTAATTTTTTTGAAAAAATAAGTCTTAATATTTTTTTTTAAGTTTTTTAATATTTTTTCTTTATAATTATTTTTTTCTCCTATCATTGTATATAAATTTACATTTTGACAAAAATCAGAAAGGTGATTAGCTACTGCTAATGCCCCACCATAATAAATTTCTGAATTTAGCTTTTTTAATGATAATATTGGCTCCTTGCCAGATTTACCAAGAGTTTCACAGAAAACATATTCATCTATTATAGCTTCTCCAATAATAAGAATTTTTTTATTTTGTAACTTATTAAAAAGTTTATCAATTTTTTGAAAATTAAATTGCTTACTTAAGTCATTTATAAATTTTTTTTGAGACTCATTTAAATTTGATAAATAATTATTAATAATATTACCTGAGCTAAATTTTTCAGCTGAAGTAATATAAATATTACCCCCATATTTTTTTACTGTTTTTTCTTCTTCATATATTTTTTTTGTTACATCCTTTTTTTTATTTTTGTAATCTGGACCTTTACAATAATAACTTGGCTTTAAACATTTGATTGTTTCGATAGCAGTTTCCCACTTATTTACTGCTAAATAATCAATGCACTCTAAAGAGGCTAGAGCCTCAAGCCTTAAATTAGAATTAAATATAGGTCTATTTGGTCCTTTGTTTACAAATTTATCTGGCGTTATGGTAACAACAAGAATATCACCTAATTTTTTTGCTTCTTGAAAATGTTTTATGTGACCAATATGAACTAGATCAAAAACACCATGACACAAAATTATTTTTTTATTTATAAACCTTTTTGAACTAAGTTTTTTTTGAATCTCATTAAGTGTAAAAATTTTTTTTGCCATTATTTTAATTGTTTAAACCAAGTTTTTGTTGCCTTTTTAATTGAATTTTTATTCCAAACTGGAGCATTTTTCCAATAAGAAATATTGTTTATTAAATATTTAACACCCGTTTCAAGGTTTGTTTTAGGTTTCCAGCCAAGCAATTTCTTTGCTTTTGATATATTTGCCCAAGTGCAATCAGGCTCTCCAGGTCTTTTAGGTAGGTGTATTTTTTTATTTTTAGAAATTAAGTTCGCTAATTCATTTATAGAACGTGGCGTGCCACTTCCTATGTTAAATATTTCACCATTTACATTTTTTTTAGACGCAAGAATAAATGCCTGTACTACATCATCAATAAATACAAAATCTCTCTTTTGTCTTCCAGATCCTACTATAGTTAATGGTTTTTTTGATAGCTTTTGTGCAAAAAAAACTCCCATAACTGCTCCATAAGTACTATTGGTTCTGGAACGTATTCCATATACATTAAATAATCTTAATGACACGACAGGTATGTTGTAAACCTTGCTCCAATGCATTAATAAATTTTCACCTAAATGCTTTGTAAGTGCGTATGGATACATAGGATTAATTTTTTCATTTTCTTTAGTGGGATATTTTTTTGGAATTCCATAACAAGAAGATGAAGCGGCATAAATAATTTTTTTGCATTTATATTTTCTGCATGCCTCTAGTACATTTAGTGTCGACGTTACATTTGATTCAAAGTAATCTTTAGGTTTTTCAATAGAAGGCACAATATCAGCTAAAGAGGCAATATGATAAACATAAGTAGCTTTATCAAAATATTTTATCCAAGCTCCCATTACTGAAAGATCGCATTTAATTAAAACAACATTTTTTTTGAATGCGGATATGTTATCTAATCTACCAGTACTTAAATTATCAAGAATTATAATTTTTGTTTTAGGTGACGATTTAGAATATTTTTCAGCGATGTGACTTCCAATGAAACCTGCGCCACCTGTAATTATAATTTTCATATTTTTGATATTAAATTAGTATATTATTTATTTACTATATTTATTTAATGTTGCCAGTAGTTTTTCTTAAATTGTTCAAGACATTTTTTGTTTGTATTTGGCACAAATATATAATTTAATTTTGTATATAATTCACTTACGCATACTTTTCTTCCAGATGCTAGGCAGGGCATCGATACGTCCCCACAAGTTTTAGGGCTTCCATTATTTATACCATCATTTTTTGTAATAAAATTAACCTGAATGCCATTATAAATTTCAGAGTAAAAATCTATATTTTCTTTTTTTTCAGAGATATTTGGCCATGGAAAGTTGTTAAAGTTATGATTTAAAAAATCTGAAATAGATGTATTTATATTTTTATAACCAAAATAAAAGATTGCTATTATTAAAAAAAAACGCTTAAAAAAATCAAATTTTTTTTCTAATATATTTTTATAGTTCAATGAATAGATTATCATTGTTGCAATCAAACCAGAAAATAATGGATAACCCCCATATCTCATTTGTGGAGAACTAAAAAACCAGAAACAAATACACATTATTAAACTAAATATTAAATATTTTAAATATTTTGGTTTTTTATGATTTTTAACGAACCTATCTTTTTTAAGTGTAAAAAAAAGTGAAATTGAAAAAATAAAACTAAAAATAAATAAATTTATAAGCCGTTTAAAATCATGATCATAAAAAAAATACTTAATCCAAAAAAATTTTTTGGCATTATATTCTTTTGGTGACATAATTTTCTGATTTTCAATTTTATCATAATAGTCGTATCTATTATTCAAATTACCTTCATGGATAGAATAAAATTTCCATCTTTTTGCAATAGCTGATAAAAATTCAAATCGCTCTTCAACATTTTCAATTGGATTTGCCCAAGCGATTTTTTTATTATCAAAACAAGTAAAAGGAATGGGATAAAAAATACATCCTGCTGTAATAAAATTTTTTAATATAAAAATAATAAAAAAAAATAATAAAAAAGTATAAATTCTCAAGTTTGTAAAACTTACATCTAAATAATATTTTTTTATATTAATTATAAAAAAAATTAAAACTAATGGAAGACTTACTACGCTGCCTATTCTTAATACACAACTATAGAAAAAAAATAAGATAACGTATTTTAAAGCATTTTCACTATCTTGATTTAGTGAAAATTTAAGAATATAAAAAATAAGAATAAAAATTACAAATGTGGGTTGAATATCTGCACCGAAATCTTTTAATCTATTAAAAATGATAAAAGAAATAACTATAGTAAATAATGAAAAGATTTTAATATAAAAATTTTTTGAATTATTCAACTCGTGCAAAAAGAAAAGAATAAAGTAACTATAAAAAATTATAGGAAGTGCTGTTAGTCCTTTAGTTTCGATGAATGGTAACTTGAATAAGGAAATTATATCTAGCCAGCCATGACCGTAGGCATAATTATTTGAAATATTTACAAGACCAAATATAATTTTATAATTTGTTACATAATTTACATAAGGCAAATGATACCATTCATAATCAGCGTAAGTATTTGAACTAAATATTGATAAAAGAAATATTATTAAAAATAAAATAAAAAAATATTTGTATTCCAAAATTATTTCAAAATACTTGAAACCTCTTAACCCAATTAAAAAGCCAAAAATAAGGATTAATAAATTTAAATTTTGATCTAATTTGAAAAAAAAGTGAAGCAAAATTGAAATTGCAAATAATAAAAAAAATCCTAAAACTCCAATTAACCCAGGATTAATTTCTTTAGAATTTAAAATTATTTTTACAAATAATAATCCATAACCAAATATAGAAATACTACAAAAAAATAAATAAGTATAAAAGGTAAGTATATCGATAATCATTACAATTTTTTAATTATTAAAAAAATAATGGATAATAACTTTAAAAAATTTGATTTTTTATCATTAAACACAATTTGATCTTGCTTAATTTCAATTTGATTAGACGACTCAAATCTTTCTAATCTGTTTTCAATAATAACTTTTAAATTATATAATTTATTATATTCTTCTATATTTATTTTCTTAAATTCAAGTAAGTCCATTAATATTTTTGTTCTTGGAGAGGTCTGGATCATATTTACTAAGTGATAAAAAATGTAAAAAATCAAACTATTTAATAATAAAAAAAGAAAAGATAAATACAGTGAATGAAAATTATAATTAAAAAAAAATAAGAAGAAATTTGAAAAAAAATATGCATATATTTCAGCAACTCTAAAAGGATATAATATTTTCTCTTCAAATATATGATAAAATAATTTTAAAATTAATATACAGATTGATATATTTATTAATAAGATAAAAATCATTATCCCTTTGATTTTACTTTGAAAAAAATGGATAGAAATTTCATAAATCTGGCAAATGTTCTCCCATTTTTTGTTAATGCTATTTCATTATTTGTTATTATTATCATTTTTTCATTATTTAACTCTGTAAATCTTTGTTTAAAGATATTTTTTTCTTTTAAATTTGCAATTAATTCAAATTTGTTTGTAATATTTTTTTGTTTAAAATACTCTAAAATATAAAAAGTTGGACTGTTAATTTTTTTAAGACCTATTGTTAATATATAGGATAAAAATATAAAAAAATTTAATATGAGGTAAACTGAATTTAATTCATTATTTTGAAAATTAATAATATTTAAATTAAAAACCAAAACTAATACTAAATAAAAAAATAAATATAAAATAAAAATTTTTTTGAAACTGGTTTTATTGTAATTAAAAAAAAATTTGATGATAAAATGTAAAAAAACAATATAAAAAATATTTATAAATAAAAACATCAATTAAAAATATTCCACGTCCAAATACTAAATATTGAGTATATAACTATGAAACAATTTTTTATCCTAAACGCTTTTGATTTGCCATGATTTCTCTCATTTAGAATTGTAGGTTTTAGTATAAGCATTGTTTTTTTATTCTTTAAAATTTTTACTAAAAGTTCTATTTGCCAAGTAAAACCAGAAGTAGTTATATTTATTTTTTCTACAATTTTTCTCTTATAAATTGCTATACCGTTATAATAAGGTAATTTTTTATTAAAAATAAAATTTAAAAAAGGAGTATAAGTCGCAGTAAAAAACCATCTGAAAAAAGATCTATCTTTTTTATTTGAATAATATGACAATAAAATATCATAATTTTCTTCGACTGATAATAATTTTGAAACTTCATTAGATGAGTGACAGTTATCGCCTGGTAAATACATCACATATTCTTTGCTTGCTTGAATTAAACCCTCTTTAATAGATCTCCCAAGTCCTAAATTTTTATTGTTATTTAACACTTTAATTTTGTTGTTTTGTTCTTTCAAATTATAAAAAATTTCTAATGTATTATCTGAGCTATAATCGTTAATTAAAATTATTTCATAATCATGAATATTTGTTTTTAAATTTGCTGAAATAATTTGGTTATAAACTTCTTGTATATTTTTTGACTCGTTAAAACATGGAACAATATAAGATATTTTCATAATAATTTTTTAAGAGCAAAATAGTCTTATTTAAATTATAAATATAGCTATTTTAAATTAATTACTAGTTATTATGCAAAATTTGATAACATTGTAATCAAATCTAACAAATATTAAAGCTGAAAAATATTAAATAAATGATGATGTAAGTTTTTTTGTATAATTAGATTTTGGGTTATCAATTATTTTTTTAGTATTACCATATTCTACCAATTTACCCTCTTTTAAAACCAAAATATTATCAGATACTGACTTAATAACATTCATATCATGACTTATAAAAATGTAGCTCAAAGAGTATTTAAATTGAAGTTCTTCAAGTAAATCTAGAATTTGATTTTGAATGGAAACATCAAGAGCAGAGGTTGGTTCATCCAATATAAGAACTTTTGGTTTTAAAATTAAAGCTCTAGCTATTGCTATTCTTTGTCTCTGACCACCTGAAAATTCATGTGGATATTTATTATAATCAGTTTCATAATTCATGCCTGTTTCTTTTAAAATATTTTCTAACATTTGTTTCTTTTCATTTTCAGAATACTTAGGATAATGAACATTTATACCTTCGCTTAATATCTCTTCTACATTCATTCTTGGACTTAATGAAGAATATGGATCTTGAAAAATAATTTGAATATCTTTTCTTAAATTTTTTAATTTTTTTTTATTAATTGAGTTTAAGTCAATATCATTAAACTCTATTCGACCTGATGATTTTATTAGTTTTAAAATTGCTAATACAAGAGAAGTTTTACCTGACCCCGATTCTCCAACAATTCCTAACGTTTCTTTTTCATTTAATATGAAATTAATATCATCGATAGCTTTTATAAAATTAATTGTTTTTTTAAAAATGCCTTTTTTAATAGGATACCATACTTTTAGATTTTCAATCTTTAGTATAGTTTTTTCTTTATTTTGTTCATATTTTCTAAACTTATTTTTAAACCCAACTAATTCCTTTGTATAATTATTTATTGGGTTTGTGAATATCTCTAATTTTGATCCATGTTCAATAATTTTACCCTCTTTCATGACATAAATATAGTCAGCTATTTGATTTACTACCCCAAGATCGTGACTAATAAATAATATTGACATTTTTCTTTCTTTTTGAATATTATTTAATAGTTCTAAAATCTGTTGTTGTACTGTAACATCTAATGCTGTCGTTGGTTCATCAGCTATTAGTAGATCTGGATTATTAGCTATACTCATAGCAATCATGACCCTTTGACGTTGTCCACCTGAAAGCTCATGAGAATAAACATTAGGTCTATTTGTAAGTTCTGCTAAATTTACTTCTTTTAGTAAGTCCAAAACAGATTTATTAAGACTCGCAGTATCTACTATCTTATGAGTAGTAATTATTTCTTTAATTTGTTTATCTATTTTATGAAGAGGATTTAGACTAGACATGGGTTCTTGAAAAATTGTTGAAATTTTATTTCCTCTAATTTTTTCAATTTTTTTTAATGGAAGTTTAAGTAAATCATCATTATTGAATATTATGCTCCCACAATTTATCTTAGCATTAATAGGTAACAATTTTAAAATACTTAAGGCAGATAAAGTTTTTCCAGAACCAGACTCTCCAACAATTGCTACTGTTTTGCCTTTTGGTATATCTATATTTATATCATCCACAACTTTTTGATTTTTTGTAAAACTGATTGTTAAATTTTTTATTGAAACAACGCTATTCATACTAATTGAATGTCTTTCTTGGGTCTAAAGCATCTCGAACTGCCTCACCAATAAACACTAAAAGACCAAGCATTAATCCTAAAGTAAAAAAACTTGTTAAACCTAGCCAAGGTGCTTGTAAATTATTACGTCCTTGGTTTACCATTTCCCCTAATGATGCAGAACCAGGAGGTAAACCAAAACCTAAAAAGTCTAAACCTGATAATGCTGTGACTGAAGCACTTAAGCTGAAGGGCAGAAAGGTTATAGTTGCAACAGTTGCATTTGGGATCATATGTCTAAATATTATTTTAGTTGTGCTTACACCAAGTGCTTTCGCAGCTCTTATGTAATCAAAATTTCGAGCTCTTAAAAATTCTGCTCTGACAACTCCTACGTACCCCATCCAACTAAAGAGAAGTAAAATAATTAATAACCACCAAAAGTTTGGCTGTATGACGCTGGCAAGAATTATCAAAATATATAATGTTGGTATAGCTGACCAAATCTCAATAAACCTTTGAAAAAAAAGATCAGTCTTTCCTCCAAAATAACCTTGAATCGCACCTGCTGAGACACCAATAATCATAGAAAAAAAAGTTAAAGCGAAACCAAATAAAATTGAAATTCTAAACCCATATAATAATCTTGATAACACATCTCTTGCCTGATCATCTGTACCTAGCCAGTTTTTTTTGCTTGGGGGAGAGGGGGCAGGACTATCTATATCGCGAATGATTGTATTATACTTATAGGGAATTATAGGCATTATCATCCAACCTGAAGAAATTATTAAGTTTTTTACAAATGGATCTCTGTAATCGGCTTCTGTTTCAAAATCTCCTCCGAAAGTAGTTTCTGAATAAGAATTTAAAATTGGAAAATAGAATTCATTTTCATATTTTATTATCAACGGTTTTTCATTAGCAATAAAATCTGCAAATAATGAAATTATAAATAAAGCAAAAAAAATCCAAAAAGAATAAAAACCTCTCTTGTTTTTAACAAAATTTTTTAAACGTCTTTTATTAAGAGGTGATAAACTTTTCATTCTCGAGACTCAAAATCTATTCTTGGGTCAATAAGGGAGTACATAAAATCACCAATAATTCCCATAACAAGACCTAGTAATGAAAAAAAATA
>MDTC01143338.1_pt1 | contig 18291 bp, 13 predicted proteins | sample 811181 | NCBI WGS metagenome assembly MDTC01 (sample SAMN05326644, study PRJNA326480) | marine metagenome | isolation source: seawater | place: Pacific Ocean: North | collected 2011
GAAGCTACGCGACGCCTCTCTCGCCACTCCCCCGCCTCGAAGCTACGCGACGCCTGTCTCGCCACTCCTCGAAGCCACGCGACCCCTCTCTCGCCACTCCCCCGCCTCGAAGCCACGCGACGCCTCTCTCGCCACTCCCCCGCCTCGAAGCCACGCGACGCTCTTCCCGCCAGTCCCGCGCTCGACCCAACCTCACCTTCGCCGCGCCTTTCACCCCTGCAGCTTTCACGACGACCCGCCACGGACTACACTGCAGACATGATCACCGGACCCGAGCTGGACCTCCTGCAGGAGGTCCTTGCCGAAGACCCCACCGCGGACATCTACCTCGACGTCGCGCATGCCCTGCTGGACCGCGGCGACGCGCGGCAGGCGGCGGTCGTGCTGCGGCGGGCGCTCGAGTTTGGCGTGCGCGACCTCGACACCGCGCGACTGCTCGCGCGCACCGCCAGCGAGATCGGGGACGACAAGGGACTGCGCGTCGCGGCAGACGCGCTGGGTGAGCAGGCCATGCGGTCGGAGCCCGCGCTCGCCCGGTCCTATGCGGTGGCGCTCGACCGGGCCGGAGACCTCGACAAGGCCGGCTCGCTCGCACAGCAGCTGCTGGGTCTGCACGGTGATGACGCCGAGCTCCGCGCCATCGTCCAGCGCATGAACGCCTCGATGCCCGATCAGGACACCCGCGCCCGTGACCCCTTCTTCACGGTGCGGCGCGCGGAGGCCTACCTGGAGAACGGGCGCATCGACCTCGCCATCCGCACCTACCGTCGGATCCTGGCCTACCACCCGGGTCATCAGGGTGTGCGCGCCCGGCTGCTCCGCCTTCGGGCCATGCCCCGGGAGTCCCGCCCCTGGGTGGACGACCTCTCCGAGGAATACTGGGTCTCCCGCCCCATGTCGGCGCTCTCGATGCCGGCGCCCACCCTGGTGCCGGACCTCATCGTGCCCCCGGAGGAGGAGGCGACCGTGCCCGGTCCGCCGGCTCGGGTCGCGGGTCCCGGAGGTCCGCCCCTGAGGGGATCGTCTTCGCGGGCCGGTGTGGAGAACCCCTTCGCCGATACCTTCGAGGACGAGGAAGAGACCACGATCATGCGGGAGGAGGACCTCCCGACGTCGGTGTTCTCGCGCTCGAACGTGCTCCGGCGGTCCGAGGACCTCGATGAGGAAGCGACCGAGATGTTCGACGCGCGCGCCTCGCGGGAGCTCCGCCGTCGCATCCCCGGGGTCGACGATCTGCGCGCCGCTCTCGCCGAGGATGACGAGGACGCCGACTCGGTGTCCGACAGCCCCGGTCCGGACGGGGACGCGGACTCCATCATCGAGCAGGCTCGCGCCATCGAGCGCGCCGCCGATCGCCGTCGCCGCTCGCTGTTCCGCAAGTAGGCGCGTCCGCAGACAAGGCAGGAGAGACGCCGATGACCGGTCGCCACGTGCTCGTGCTCCAGGGGCCGAACCTCGACCTGCTCGGCACTCGTGAGCCGGAGATCTACGGGTCGTTGACGCTCGGTGAGATCGGGGCGCGCATGGACCGGGAAGCGGAGGCGGTGGGGGTGACCCTGCGACATGTGCAGTCCAACCACGAGGGCGTGCTGGTCGAGGCCATCCACGAAGCCGGCCGGGACGGTACCCTGGGGGCGGTGGTCAACGCGGCCGCCTACACCCACACCTCGGTGGCCCTGCGGGACGCGCTCGTCGCGGTAGACCTGCCGTTCGTGGAGGTCCACCTCTCCAACGTGTTTGCCCGCGAGAGCTTCCGACACAGCTCCATGCTCGCCGATCGGGCGATCGGCGTGGTCAGCGGCTTCGGTGCGGACAGCTACATCCTCGGGCTGCGCGGCCTGCTGGCCCGGCTTGCAGGGTGACCGACGCGTGGTACGTGACTCGGCCGTGGGCGCGGTGAAGTCGGCGCCTGCAACACCACAGGGCAACCCGCAGGGGAGTGTGGCGATGGACCTGGACAAGATCGAGGGGCTGCTCAAGCTCCTCTCCGAGCATGACGTCCGCGAGTTTCAGTTCAAGGACGACGGCATGGAGCTGGAGCTGAAGCTGGGTGCCGAGGTGGTCGCTGCCGCCCCGGTCGCCATGGCTGCACCCCAGGTCGTGCACCACGCGGCACCCCACGCGGCTCCCGCTGCAGCGCCTGCCGCGGCCCCTGCTGCCGCCCCCGCCGCGGACGAGGGCCTCGTCGCCATCGAGTCGCCCATGGTGGGCACGTTCTACCGCTCGCCCAGCCCGGGGGCGGCCTCGTTCGTGGAGGTCGGCACCAAGGTCAAGCCTGGTCAGGCGCTGTGCATCGTCGAGGCGATGAAGCTGATGAACGAGATCGAGTCGGAGGTGTCCGGCGAGATCGTGGAGATCTGCGTCGAGAACGCCCAGCCCGTGCAGTTCGGGCAGACGCTCTTCAAGATCCGCCCTGCGTGACCGAATGCGCGTGGGGCTCGCCCCGCGCTGCTCCGGAGGCCTCGTGTTCAAGAAGATCCTCATCGCCAACCGGGGAGAGATCGCCCTGCGGATCATCCGCACCTGCCGGGAGATGGGGATCGCGACGGTCGCGGTCTACTCCAAGGCGGACGAGAACGCGCTGCACGTGCGGTTCGCCGACGAGGCGGTCTGTATCGGGCCGCCGTCCGCACTCGCCAGCTACCTGCATCAGCCCTCGCTGCTCACCGCGTGTGAGATCACCGGCGCCGATGCGGTGCACCCCGGCTACGGATTCTTGGCCGAGAACGCCATGTTCGCGTCGGCTGTCCGCCAGATGGGCCTCTCCTTCATCGGCCCCAGCGTCGAGCACCTCAAGATGTTCGGCGACAAGCTGTCGGCCAAGGAGGCGGCGCGCAAGGCCGGACTTCCGCTGCTCGAGGGCAGCCCGGGCGCCGTCGGCACCGTCGAAGAGGCGATCGCCGCGGGCCGCAAGGCGGGCTTCCCGGCCATGCTCAAGGCGGCTGCTGGCGGCGGTGGCAAGGGCATGCGCATCGTCGACTCGGAAGACGACATGGAGCGCGTGTTCCGCCTGGCCCAGGCCGAGGCACGGGCCGCGTTCGGCAATGGCGACGTCTTCATCGAGCGCTTCCTGCGCTACCCCCGCCACATCGAGGTCCAGGTGGCCGGCGATGGACGGGGACGCGGCGTGCACGTCGGCACCCGCGACTGCTCCATGCAGCGCCGCCACCAGAAGATCATCGAGGAGGCTCCGGCACCGTTCCTCGATGACGACCTCCACGAGCGCATCGCCGAGGCGGGCGCGGAGCTGGTCCGCTCGGTCAAGTACCAGACCGTCGGCACGGTCGAGTTCCTGGTCGAGGGCAACGAGTTCTTCTTCCTCGAGGTGAACCCCCGGATCCAGGTCGAGCACCCGGTCACCGAGGAGGTCACCGGCGTGGACCTCATCCAGGAGCAGATCCGCCTCGCGGCCGGAGAGCCCCTGTTCATCCGTCAGGATCGGGTGCGCCCCCGCGGCCACGCCATCGAGATCCGGGTGAACGCCGAGGATCCCTGGACCTTCATGCCCTCGCCCGGCCGGATCACCGGCTACCACGAGCCCGGCGGCCCCGGCGTGCGCGTCGACAGCGCCGTGCATGAGCACGCGATGGTCCAGCCGTACTACGACTCGCTCACCGGCAAGCTGATCGTGCACGGCCGCAACCGCGACCACGCCATCCGCCGCATGCTGGGCGCGCTCGACGAGTTCATCGTCGAGGGCATCAAGACGACCATCCCGCTGCAGCGCGAGCTCCTCGAGACGGAGGAGTTCCGCGACGGCAAGATGTACGTGCGCTTCGTCGACGACTGGCTCAAGGCCCGCGAGGCCGAGGACAAGGAGCCGCAGCCGGCCTGACCCCGGCTGTAGAGCACCTGCAACGCCGGGTCTCGGTCGACTCAAGCCGCTTCGCCCACCATCCGATCCCGTCCCTGGAGGCGGAGATGGTGCAGTCCCCGGTCGAGGTCGTACACGCATGAGTCGGCTCCTCGCCGATGTCGCCGGCGTGCTCGACGCCGCCTTCCCGCTGCACCTGCTGGTGGACCGGGCGGGCACGGTCGTGCGCCTCGGCCCGCTCGCCGGGCGGGTCATGTGCGCGCGGCGGGGCCAGCGGCTGCTGTCGGTGCTCGACGTGGAGCAGCCCAAGGCGACGGGGTTCATGCCGGAGGAGCTGCTCGGCAAGCCCATCATCGCCCGGGCGAAGGGAGCCGAGGCCCTGCGCCTGCGCGGACAGCTGATCCCCGCTGGCCACGAGCTGTGGGCGCTGGTGTGCTCGCCGATCGTGCAGGACCTCGACGTGCTCGCCGCGTGCGGGCTGACGCTGGAGGACCTGCCGGCCCACGACCCGACGCCGGAGCTGCTCAAGGCGGCCAAGGTGCAGCGCGCCGAGCAGGCTGCCCAGCGCCAGGGTCAGAAGATGGAGACCCTCGGGCGCCTGGTCGGCGGCATCACCCACGACTTCAACAACCTCCTGGTCGCGATCCTCGGCCATGCCAGCCACGGCCTCGAGGAGTCGCGCGACCCGGTCGCTCGCGAGGCCCTGCAGGGGGTGTTCGACGCGGCGGAGCGGGCGGCGGCGCTGACGGCCCGGCTGCTGACGTTCTCGTCGCCCTCGCCAGGCACCAACGGCCCGGTCGACGCATCACGCGAGGTGCGCCAGGTCGCGGGCATGCTGCGGCGACTGCTCCGCGAGGAGATCACGCTGGACGTGCACATCCAGGTACAACCCGCGTGGATCCCCCTCGACCGGACGGAGCTGGAGCAGATCCTGGTCAATCTGGCGGTCAACGCCCGCGACGCCATGGCCGGCGGCGGCGAGCTGACCGTCACCCTGGACCGGCGGAGGCCCGACGAGGCCAGCGCCGTCGCCATGGGGGTGCCCGCCGGCACCCACGTCTGCCTCTCGGTGCGCGACTCGGGCAGCGGGATCCCCGCCCACGTGCTCGACCACATCTTCGAGCCGTTCTACACCACCAAGGGGGCTGGCAAGGGCACCGGCCTGGGCCTGTCGACCGTGTTCGGCCTGGTGAAGGGCGTCGGCGGCACGGTGCAGGTCAACAGCGGTGTCGGCCGAGGCACCACATTCTTCCTGTGGTTTCCGGAGGCTGAGCCCCCGCGGCGCACCGTCAGCGGTCGCCACGCGCTGGGCCGGGTCCCCGCGAGCGAGGGCGAGGTGGTGCTGCTGGTCGACGACGAGCCGCAGATCCGCCGGGTCGTCGGGCGCATGCTGGCCAAGGACGGCTGGCAGGTCCGGCAGGCGACCTCGGTCGACAACGCCCTGGAGCGGCTGCCCGCGGTCCACGATCTGGCGCTGGTCATCACCGACCAGAACATGCCCGGCAAGACCGGCGTCGAGCTGGTCGAGGCGCTCCGCGACCGCGGGGTCACCGCACCGTGCATCATCATGAGCGGCTACAGCGACGATCCACGCCTGTTCGACGGCGTGCGCAAGGGCCGCTTCCGCCTGCTGTCGAAGCCCTTCTCCTCGGAGAAGCTCCAGCGCGCGGTCGACCGGGCCATCGCGAGGGGCCGCCTGCGGAGGCTGAGCGAGGCCGAGATGGAGCCGCCGACCATGCCGTCGTGGATCGGGCGCAGTCCGGTGTAGGGGCGGTCCCGCTACGCTCGCTGGACGTACCGGAGCACGAGAGAGAGCTGCACCGCGACCCGGGAGGCATCTGGCGCCCCGGGGCTGTGGGCCAGGTAGTGCTCGAGGTCGCGGGCGGCGAGGGTGTGCTGGCCGAGGCGGGCGTGGAGCAGGCCGCGCTCGCGGCGGAGCAGGTGCACGTCGGGGCGCAGGCCGACGCGGCGGTCGGCGTTGCGCAGGGCGCCGGCCAGGTCGCCGCGGCGGATCCAGGACCCGACCAGGTTGTTGCACATGCGCAGGAGCAGGTCGACCGGTGGGGTGGGACTCAGGGCCTCGGAGAGCTCGGCGGGGTCGGGTTCGCGACCCAGGTGGCGCCCCAGGGCGAGGGCCAGGTCATCCACCGTGCGGCGGGCTCCACCTCGGAAGGGATCGAGGAAGATCCTGGGATCCTCACGGGTGGCGACGATGACGTGTCCGGGGAAGCCGATGACGTCCAGCGGCACGCCGACCCGTCGCCCCACCTCGGAGGTGATGATCGACAGCAGCAGGGGCAGGCCCTGGCGGCGGATGAGCACGTCGTCGATGCAGCTGTTGCCGGGGTGGTCGTACTCGACCTCCTCGCCGCGCAGACCCTCGTCGACGAAGAGCCGGTGGATCAGGCGGGCGAGGGCGGTGCGGGGATCGGAGCTCCCAGCCCCCATCGCGAGCGCGTCCAGGGCCTCGCGCACCCCCTCGACGGTGGCGCTGCTGCCCTCCTCGGCGGCGAGCATCGCGCACGCCTCGTCGAGCGGCGGGGGGCCGCGGGGCTCTCCCAGGTAGCGCTCCCAGCGCTCCGCCAGCTCACCCATTGCGGGTCCCCGCCATGCCTACTCCTCGGGAATCGGCGCGCAGAACGGGCCGCTGGGTGCGTCCAGGACGCAGTAGCTGTCGAGGGTGCAGTGCTCGTCCAGGGTGCACTCGACGCAGCGACCCGTCTCCAGCCCCGGGGTGGCGCAGTAGGGGAACTCGCCGCCGAAGAAGGCGACGCACTGATCCGCGTCGGTGCAGCAGTCGACCGTCTCGTCCGCCGCATCGCAGGTGCGGAGCGGCTTCGTATCGGCGAGGTCGGGGCAGCCGGTGAGGGCGAGCAGCAGCAGGAAGGAGCGCATGAGGGCACCTATCAGAACAGGGTGCCCAGGGACAGGTGCAGGCGGGCGACCGGCTCCTCCCACTCGCCGCGGAGCAGGCCGTCGGGGCCCTGCCGGATGGCCTGGGGGTTGAACGCGAGATCCGCCTGCAGCGGACCCACCGGGGTGGCGACCCGCAGGCCGACGCCGGTGCCGACCCGGACCATCGGGGCGTCGGGCTCCAGCATGGAGCTGACCGTGGTCTGCCCGTCGATGAAGAAGACCTGGCCCGCGTCGACGAAGACGGACACGGCGTAGCCCTCCCAGTCAGACAGACCGAGAGCGGGCAATGGAACGAGCAGATCGGCCGCGACGCGCGCGTAGGTGTCGCCGCCGGTGGGCACCCAGCGCACGTCGTCGCGGCGCACCTGCTGGGCCACCACCGGACTCAAGGAGTCGGGCCAGTCGAGGTCCAGCTGGCGGGTCTTCTGGAGCGGGCCGACTCCGTCGCGCCGGAAGCCCCGCAGGCTGGCCGTGCCGCCGAGGCGATAGCGCTGCTCGACCGGGACCGCGGGCCGGACCTCCTCGCCGCCGACGGTGAAGGTGCGGAGCTCGCCGATGGGAACGACCGCCTGCACGCCGCCCTCGGCCGCCACCTGCAGGGTGAGCCCGCCGAGAGGGACCGCCTGCTGGGTGCGCGCCTCGAACGCGATGGTGGGCACCCGGAGGTTGTCCTTGTCGACCCCGGTGCGGGCGAGCTCCACCAGGGCAGGGGAGAAGGCTGCGCGGGCCTGGTACAGCCCGCCGCGGGTCGGCTGGAGGGGGTTGTCGCGCCGATCGTCGAGCCAGACCGCCTGGAACACGTCGACCCAGCGCCCCCGGGTGTCGACCGAGGGATCCTCGGGCAGGGCGAGGCGCGGGCTGCGCCAGATGTCGTTCGCGAGCAGCGCGCCGGGATCGGCATCGGCGAGGCGGCGGTGCTCCAGGCGGGCGGCCAGCTGAAAGCGACCGGTCTTCAGGCTGTGCAGCTCGACCTGGGCGCCGAGGGCGCGACGGAGGCTGCGCCAGTTGCGCTCCTGGATCTCCTCCAGGCCCACCGCGGTGAGCGAGAGTCGGCTTCGGCGGGTGATCGGCGTCTGGTAGGTCGAGCCCAGGCGGTACTCGGGGGTGCGGAAGCCGGGCAGGCCGGCGAGGCTCGATCCCGTGGAGAAGCGCAGGCCGATGAGGGCGTTGGTGTCGAGTCTGTCGGCGGGTCCGAGCAGGTTGCGCCAGGTCCAGCGACCGAGCGCGCGCAGGCCCTGGTCGCTGGCCAGACCGACACCGGCCTCGACGGTGTGGCGCGAGCGCTCCTGCAGGTCGATGACGAGGTCGCGGGCGTTGCCGTCGCCCAGCACGCTCACCTCGAGGCTGCTGAACATGCCGAGATCGTAGAGCTCGGCGCGCAGGCCCTCGAGGACCTCGGCGGTGATCGGCGTGCCCAGCTCGGGAGCGACCGTGCGGCGCAGGAAGGGGCTGTCGACCCGGCGGTTGCCCCGGGTGGCGAAGCTGCGCATGAGGATGCGCTCGCCCGGCGTGACCTCGATGCTGGCGGTGATCGCGTCGCTGTCGAGGTCCGTGGCGCGCACCCGGGCCTGGGCGGTCAGGTAGCCCTGGGCACGGTGGGCCTGCACGATGCGCTGGGCGAGCCCCTGCAGGCCCTGGGGGGAGAAGGGTCCGCCCTCCAGACGCTCGACCGTCTCGGGGACCCACTCGAGGCGCACGTCCGGTGCCAGTCCGACCACCTCGAGGCTGCGCAGGGTGGTCTCCTGGCCCTCCTCGACGTGCACGGTCACCCGGACCCAGCGCTGGGAACGGTCCAGGGTCAGCAGCGGGATGCGGCGACCGGTCTCGACCTCGCCGGGGGTGAGCACGGCGCGGGGATAGCCGACGCTGTGATAGAGCGACTCTGCCGCTTCGACGCCGTCTTCCAGGGCATCGTCCGTGAGGTGGCGCCGGCGCAGGACCTCGGGGGAGGCCTGGTTGAAGACCGTGCGCAGCTGGGTGTCGGAGAAGGCCTCGTTGCCGGTGAAGCGGATGGCGCGGCGGCGGTAGCGGGGTCCGGTGTCGACGGTGACCTCGAGGGTGAGGCCGTCGGCGGTGTCCTCCCGGGTGACCTCGGCGGTGGCGTCGCGGTAGCCCTGCTCGGCGAGCCAGCTCTGGATGCGCTCCGGCGCCGCTTCGATGAAGCCGCGGGTGAGGCGCAGGCGCTCGTCGATGCCCAGCGCCTCCTCGGCGTCGAGGGTGCTGATCCCCTCGGTCACGATGGTGAGGCGCGGTCCCGCCTCGATCTGCACGTCGACGTCCCAGCGACCCTCGCCGACGGACTCGGCCTCGACGCGGACGCCGGCCTCGATCCAGCCTCCGGCGAACGGGGCGAGCAGGCCGCGGGCGCGCATCCACTCCAGGGTGCGCGGGCCGAGCAGATCCTCGCTGATCCCGTCCTGGCCGAGACGCCCGAGCTTCTGCTGCACGGTGAGGCGGGTTCGGGTGAGGGTCTCGTCGCGCAGGGGCTGGCCTTCGCGCAGGCCGGCCTGGCGCATCCAGCGGCGGACCTGGGTCTCGGTGAGGGGCTCGGGCACCCCCTGCAGGTGGACCTCGCCGACGGTGCGCGGCGGGCCCTCGTCGACCCGGATCCAGACCTCGTGCTGGAAGCGGTCGTCGTCATCGGGGAAGCTCCCGACCTCGACCCGAGCCTCGGGGTAGCCCTCGCCGGCGAGCCACGAGAGCACCCGGTCTGCGACCATGATCGCGTCCTGGTCGGGATCAAAGGCGTCGCCGCGGCGCAGGCGGGCCGCACCGGCGATCCGGCGGGCGGGGAGCTGATCGGCGCCCTGGACCCGCACGTCGGACACCCGGATGGCGGGGTAGAGCACGTAGCGGAGGCTGACCCCCTCGACGACGTCGTCGAGGTCAGGATCGAAGACCGGCGCGGGGCTGACCTCGGCCTGGACCGCGGCGATGGGCGCGACCCGGTAGAGGGTGCGCAGGTCCAGGGCGACGACGGCGAGGTCGAGGCGGGGCTCGTCGGACATGCGCAGGAGCGGCTCGAGATCGGCCTCCGGCAGGGTGCCCTCGCCCGCGACCAGCACGACCGAGCTGACCAGGCGTCCGGCATAGCGGGTCGGGTCCTCGACGTCGGTGGCGTCCCGGGCCGCGCCGTCGTCAGGCTCCGCGGCGAAGGCGTGCAGCGCGAGCAGGAGGAGGGGGAGCATCGCCATCCAGGTAGCGGGTCCGACGGCAGCGCGAGGTCGACTCCAGTACGATCCCACGCCTGGAGGTTCCATGCGACTGCTGCTCCCGCTCCTGCTCCTCGCCGCCTGCACCGGCAGCGCCACGACGCCGGCCGAGATCCTGCCGGACAAGGTGGTGGACGATCCCAGCGACGACGCGGTGAAGGACGCGGCGGACGCGGGCATGGCGCCGGCGGAGCCCGGCCTGGTCAGCGAGGCGGCGTTCAAGGCGGCGCACCAGCTGAAGGAGGGCGCGGCACCGAAGCTCGAGGGGGCGATGGTCTCGCTGCCGAGCGGCTCGAAGGCCTACCTGTCGATGCCCGAGGGGGCGAGCGGGCCGGTGCCCGGCGTGGTGGTCATCCACGAGTGGTGGGGGCTCAACGATCACGTCAAACACTGGGCCGATCGCCTCGCAGACGAGGGCTATGCCGCGCTGGCGGTGGACCTGTACGGCGGCCAGGCGGCGACGACCCGGGACGAGGCGATGGGGCTCATGAAGGCGGTCGACAACGACCAGGCCATCGCGACCCTGAAGGAGGCGCACAGCTACCTGCAGACAGAGGTGAACGCGCCCCGCACGGCGAGCGTCGGCTGGTGCTTCGGCGGGGGCTGGTCGCTGCAGCTGGCGATGGCGGAGCCGGAGCTGGACGGTGCGGTCATCTACTACGGCCGCCTGGTGGACGATCCCGAGCAGCTCGCCTCGGTGAACGCCCCGATCCTGGGGCACTTCGCCCTGAACGACCAGGGGATCCCGAAGGAGGCGGTGCAGGGCTTCCACGACGCGCTGAAGGCCCAGGAGAAGGCGGTGACGGTCCACATGTACGACGCGGACCACGCCTTCGCGAACCCGTCGGGCGAGCGGTATGACGCGGAGGACGCGGAGAAGGCGTGGGGGCTGACGCGGGCGTTCTTGAAGGCGCAGCTGAGGCGGTAGGGCGCGAGTAAGGGAGTGGCGGGCAGAGTTTCGAGGTTCGAGTTTCGAGTTTCGAGATCCGCTGGCGGGAGTCGCGTTGCTGCGGGCGGGTGAGTGGCGGGCCGGTCTCCAGTCCCCAGTCTCCAGTCTCCAGTCCTACGGCAGCGGACAACCGCGTGCGACACGGTGCCCCCAAGGACCTGCGCCGCACCGCACGAACACCCCGTCGAATACCAGAAGGGTTGGGATTGCAGCCGGCTCTCCACGCCAGGATCCTCCTCGGCCGGCCGAAGCTGGAGACTGGAGACTGGAGACCGCCCCTCCACTCCCCTGCCTCGAAGCGACGCGACGTCGGCGAGACGACTGCCCGAACCACCGCGACGTTGGCGAGACGACTGCCCGAACCACCGCGACGCTCGCGAGACGACCGCTCGAACCACCGCGAGACGACTGCCCGAACCACCGCGATCCTCGCGAGCCGACCGCACGCCCACGGCGACCGCCCGCTGCCCTACTCGAACTCGAACACCCACCGCGCGTCCACGCCCACTGCGCCATTGATCGGCAAGGAATAGCCTTCTCGGCGGCGGCTCGCGTACCAGGCTGACAGCAGGACCGCCTGCTCCGTGCGCCAGTCGAAGCGGACGAAGTGGTCGTCGCGGACCAGGTTGATCTCGGCGCTGGTGGAGAGGGTGGGGGACCAGCGCTGGGAGATCAGCAGGCGGGGCTCGGAGCTGTACTCGCCGCGCAGGTTGACGCCGGTGTTGAGGTCGAAGTTGGGCAGGCGGTCCAGCAGCTCGTTGTCGCGCAGGCCGAGGCCCAGGTAGTCGTTCTGCACGAAGTCCTTCACCACGAAGTCCGCCGCGACCATGCCGACCGCGTTGGTCAGCTCGCCCATGTCCTCGAGGTCGTCTGCGGTGACGCCGAACCACAGCAGGGTGTTGATGTCCGCCTGGGGCAGGCGCGGCTCGCTGACGGTGGTGCTGGTCCACGCGGAGTACGGGCCGCTGATCCGGTAGTTGACGCGATACTGGCGCGCGCGGCTGCGGATGTCGGCGCGCAGGTCGAAGTCGAGGAGCGGGTCCCAGGAGAAGGGGTCGTCGAAACGCAGCTCGCCACGCTCGACGTCGAAGGCCCGGTCCTGCACGTACACCACGCCCTCCTCGACCCGGACCGAGCCCACGATGCCCATGCGGCTAGTGTCGCCCAGCAGGGTCAGCTCGGCGGAGGCGGTGGCGTCGCTGACGTTGTTCAGCAGGCGGATCGTGCGGTCGGCGACGATGTCGATGTCGAGGCCGAACCAGGGCTCCTCCTCGCTGGGGGGGGCGGCGACCAGCAGGTAGTCCTCGAGCGCCACGACCCAGTCCTCCCAGTCGATGCGCTGCACGAAGGCCATGTCCCGCACGATGACGTCGGCGTGCAGGAGCAGGGCGCCGACCGGCCCGTCGAAGGCGAGCAGGGCGTCGCCGGTGGCGGGCGGCAGGTCGTCGACCCACTGCATCTGCACGTCGGACGCCTTGCCCAGCAGGTCGAAGCGGGTGGGCACCCAGTCCTTGGCCTCGATGAGCCCGACCGGGTGCTGGCCGCCGGTGTCGGCGAAGCGGGCGGCGAGGCGCGGGCTGCGCACGGCGTCCCCGACGATGCGCCCGCCGCCGGCGTTGCTCTCGAAGTGGGTGAGCAGGAAGGCCTCGGGGGTGAGCGTCGCCCGCGCCTTCACGTCTTCGAGGGCGGCGGGCAGGGACTCGTGGCGCATGAGCGGCGCGTCGAGCACGAGGTCGACGTGGGTGTCGGAGGCGCCGGCCGGTCCGCCGCTCGCGATCTGCAGGTCCAACGTGCCTTCCGAGCGGGTCAGGCCCGGCACGACGGCGGGGAGCAGGGCGGCATCGACCAGGCCCTCGCCGGTCAGCAGGGTCAGGCCCTCGCGGTCCCAGGCGGAGACGGTCAGGGTGGTCTCGCCGCCCATGAGGCCGATGTCGTCGAGCTCCCAGCGGTCGCCGGTCAGGGTGAGGCGCCAGGGCATGGCGTCCGGGTTGCGCAGCTCGTGGGTGCCCCAGCGCGCGAGCACGTGGGGGACGGTGATGCGGAGCTCGGGCTCGCTCCACACCTCGCCGAAGGTGCCCCACAGCTCGAGGTCGCCGCTCATGCGGGCGGTGACCTCGCCCCCGTCGGCGGCGACGGGCCACAGGCGGTCCAGCGGCAGGTCCTCGAAGGTGGCGGTGACGGTGTAGGGCTGGTCGCCCCACAGCCCCTGGCTCAGATCGGCGTTGATCGCGTCGCCGAGCAGATCGCCGTGGGCGGCGAGGAAGCCCTCGCTGGTCTCGGCGGTGACCCGGCTGTCCGGGAGCGGACGTCCGGACACCACCAGCTGCTTCACGTCGATGGTGCCGTGGGGGGCGGGCTCGAACAGGGTGTTGTCGATCCGCAGGTCCATCGTCGCGACCCCGGTGACCATGCCGTCGAGGTCGGACAGGGCGTCGAGATCCTCCACCTTCAGGGTGCCGCTGCCGCGCATGTCGAGCGCCCACGCCCGCCCGACGGTGCCGGTGAGCTGCATGCGGTCGCGCTCGCCGCGCTCGACGGTGATCTCGTCCAGCGTGAACGTGCCCTGCTCCATGCGTCCGCTGGCGACGCCCTGCTCGAAGGTCTCCCCGGCGAGCACGGTCTTGCCGAGGCGAAGGTCCGCCTCGCCGTCGAGGTCGTTCAGGGGCCCGGTCAGGCGGAGCAGGCCGCCGCGGAGCTCGCCGGTGGCGACGTCGCCGAGGTCGATGAACATGCCGATGAGGTCCTCGACCCGGCCGTCCTCGATCTGCACCTCGGTGTCCATGGGCAGGCCGGCCTTGGAGAAGTCCATCTCGTAGCGGCCGGTGTAGTGGGTGTCCTTGACCCGGCCGCGGGCGTCGGTGAGCACGAGGCGCTTCATGTCGGGCGACGCGATGGTCGCGGTGAGCGCGTCGGCGTAGGGGATGCCCGACACCGAGAAGCCAGTCAGATCGCCGGTTCCGCGGGTCTGGAGCGCATCGAAGTCCCCCCACAGCCGGCCGCGCAGGCGACCCCGGCCGGTCATGGCGCTGCCGCCGAGGGGGCGCAGGATGCCCAGGTCGGCCTGCTGCAGGTCGAAGCGCAGGTCGAGCGGTCCCTTCGGTCCGAAGCCGATCTCGGCGACCACGCTGCCGCGGTTGTTGCCGGTGGCGAGCTCCTTGCCGTCCAGGATGATCCGGTCCTTGAACAGGGTGAGCTGGCCGGTGAGCGTGGCGGCGGGGATGTCGAGCATGTGAGTCGAGCCGGGCTCCTCGACCGGGCCCTGGCGCACGGTGAAGTCGGCGAGCTCGATGTCGAACGGCCCGGCGAGCTCCAGGGGCGCGAGGGGGCCGGTGACGCTGGCGTGCACGGTGCCGTCGAAGTCGACCCAGGGGTGCGGGGCGGCGGAGAAGGCCTGCAGCAGGTCGGCGAGGGAGAGGCTGCTGCCGGAGAGGTCGCTCTTGACGAGCTCCCAGCGGTTGGTGCCGCCAGGCTGGGCGACGGGCTCGATGGCGCCGGTGCCGGTGATGGTGCCGTGCTCCTCGCGGACGAAGAGGCGGGTGATGTCGACCCGGCCGGGGGTGGCCTTGGCCTCGACCTCGACCTCGTCGACCGAGTAGCGGGTGCGCGGCCACACCTTGCCCGGGGCGTCGTAGGCGAAGTCGCGGGCGCGCAGGGTGACGTCGGCGACCGCGGCGTCGGGGGTACCGTGCAGGTGCACCAGGCCATCGGCATGACCGAGGAAGAACCTGGGTCCTGACAGGAGCGGGGACAGCTCGCCGAGATCGGACTCGATGGCGAGCATCGCGTCCAGCTCGCCCTGGAGCGGCAGGTGCAGGGGACCGCTCACCGACAGGGCGTGCAGGCTGACGGCGAGGTCGTCGACGTCGATGGCGGTGGCGCCCAGGTGGATACCCGGGACGTCGAGGTCGGCCCCGTCGGCGAACTGGCGCCAGAACAGGTCGACCCGACCGGTCAGCCGAGCGCCGCTCTCCTCGGGCACGAGCGCCAGGTCCTTCGCCCGGACCTCGCCGTCGGGCACCAGCAGCACGACGTCGCCGCCGGTGAGGTGCAGGCCGGTGAGCGGCAGCTCGCGCAGGGGGTTCTTCGCGGGCTGGGGGCCGTTGGGGTTGCGGAAGGACGTGAGCCTGCCCTGCTGGTCGAGCTCGAGGCGGACGACCGGATCGACGACCCGGACCTCGCCCAGGCGCACCCCGTTGGACCCGCCGAGCGCCAGGGGCGCCCCGATGACCGCGACCCCGACCAGAAGGTCATTGTTGGCCTTGGAACGGATCTCCAGGTCGGTGAGCTCGGCGCCCGGCGGGAAGAACGTCACCCGCGCCCGCCCCAGGGTGGCCTGCTCGTGGGTCTGGGCGCTGATCTGCTTGGCGAGGGTGTCCCCGAGCCAGGCCTCGAACCACGGGGAGCGCACGACGACGACGACGGCGATGAGCAGCAGGGCGACGACCGCGAGGAAGGCGCCCAGCAGCCACAGCCAGATGCGGCGGCGGCGGCGGCGAGGCGGCGCGGGGGAGTCGGTCGTCAGCGGGGATCCTCGGCTGGTGCTGCAGAGGTTCTAGTGGATTGACACCGGAGGTGGGGAGAGGCGTTCATCGGGGGGAGAGGGCGTGGGGGTCCGGCTTGCCGGAGGTCGCGTGGCCGTGGGCAGGGGAGTGGCAGGGCGGTCTGGCGGGAGGTCGCGTGGCTACGGGGCAGGGGAGTGGCAGGGCGGTCTCTGGTCGCTGGTCGCGTGGCTACGGGGCAGGGGAGGCGTGGGTCCGGTCTCCAGTCTCCAGTCTCCAGCTTCGGCCGGCCAGGGAGGGGGCGAGGCCAGCGGAGTCGGCTGCAATCCCAGCGCCTCTGGAATGCATGCCGTGCCGTCGCACGCGGTGGCTTCGTTCTTGGGCTGCACCGCGTCGATCGCGGTGGTTCCGCTGCCGTAGGACTGGAGACTGGAGACTGGAGACTGGAGACCGGGCCTCCACTCCCCCGCTCGCAGAAACGCGACGTCGCGCGAGACCTCCACCTCAGGTCAGACCGCGAGACCGTCCCTCCACTCCCCCGCTCGAAGCTACGCGACCTGGGCCAGACGACCCGGTGCGCGCCTGACTCTCCCGATCGATCCACGAAGAAGCCGGAGGCCTTGCGACCTCCGGCTTCAAGCGGGAAACGGGATTCGAACCCGCGACCCCGAGCTTGGGAAGCTCGTGCTCTACCAACTGAGCTATTCCCGCGGTGCCGGCCGCTGTAACCGGTGGCGGAGCCGGGGCAAGAGCCGGTGCTCACCTCTCGGCGCTCACTCCTCCGCGAGCACACCGAAGCGCAGGCCGCGGTCGCTGACGACCAGGGACGGGCGGCGGGCGAGGCCGAGGACGCGGTCGAGGATGAGGGCGCCGGCGAGCAGATAGTCGGCGCGATCGGGGGCGGCGGGGGTGGCCTCGCGGCGCTCGTCGGGGGTCATCGGCAGCATGCGGTCGATGGTGGCGGCGAGATCGGTGCGGGTGAGGCGGCCGCCGTGCACCTTGGACGCGTCGTAGGTGGTGAGGCCGAGGCGCTGGGTGCACAGGGTAGTGACCGTGCCGGCGACGCCGATGACGAGGCGCGGGGCGGGGGCCAGGGTGACCTCGGCGAGCAGCCCGTCGACGTGCTTGCGGGCGCGGGAGAGGCTCTTCGGGTCGACGAGATCGGTGCCCAGGAACTGCTCGGTCAGGCGCACGGTGCCGACCTCCAGCGAGACCCGGGTGGCGGTGGCGGCGTGGGTGCCGCAGACCAGCTCGGTGCTGCCGCCGCCGAGATCGATGACCAGCAGCGGTCCGTCGGGCAGGTCGAGCTCGCGCAGGGCCCCCGACCAGGTGAGGCGCGCCTCCTCGTCCCCGGAGATGATCCGCGTCTTGAGCCCCAGATCGCGCTGCAGGCGGCTGAAGAAGGTCTTGGCGTTCATCGCCCGGCGGGCACCGGAGGTGGCGACGGCGCGGATGGACCAGGGGTGGATGCCGTGGGTGGCGGCGGCGGCGACGTAGTCGCGCAGGACCTCCTCGGCGGCCTCCATGCGGTCGGGTCGGAACAGCCCGCGGTCGCCGAGGCCCTTGCCGAGTCCGACCACCCGCGCCTCGTCGTGCAGGATGGCGCCCTCGTCCGAGAGCACGGTCAGCAGGATCGAGTTGCTGCCGATGTCGATGGCTGCGCGCGGCATGGACTCCCCGGTCGTGCAGCCGGTAACTCGCTCCGCCCGCAGCGGACGTCAGGCGCTCACTTCCACCGCTCGCGCACGACCGCGCGCACGTCGGGCCGGCTCATGCGGAAGTCGCCGCGCTGGAGCTCGCCGGGGAACCACTTCCACAGGAAGGCGCCCCGCACGCTGGGCTCGGCCTGCACGACCTCGAGCGCCACCCGCAGGGCGTCTCGCTGCACCTGCTCGGCGCCGGTGCCGCTCTTCCAGGGCTCGACCGCGGCGTGGGGGCTCGCGTCGTAGCCGAGCTCGGTGAACACGACGGGCTTGCCGGTGAGGGCCGAGAAGCGGCGCAGCTCGGCGCAGATGGGCTGCCAGGCGGCGCGCAGGCGCTCCTCGGTGGGGGTGCGTCCGGCGGGCAGCAGCGGGAAGTACGCCTGCACGCCGATTGCGTCGAGGGCGTCCCAGAAGGGCACGCGCTGGTAGCCGTCCCAGTTGGCCGCGTAGGTGAGGTGGCCGCGGTTCACCCGGCGGACCCGGACGATGAGCGCCCGCCAGGCCTGCTCCTCGCCGACCAGCCGGTCCAGCTCGGTCCCCACGACAAAGGCATCGGCGTCCTTCGTCGCCCTGGCCACGGCCTCGATCCAGTTGCTGTAGCTGGTGAAGAAGCGCGTTCGAGCGGCAGGATCGTCGAAGTCGATCTCGCCGCGCCAGGAGAACCCGGAGCCCCAGTAGGCGAGGTGGGGCTTTATCATCACCTTCAGCCCGCGGGCGTGGGCGGCGGCGATGGGCCGGGCGAGCCACTCCGGAGGATCGTCGGGGTCGATCGGCCGCCAGCTGACCTGCCCGTCGTCGTGGATGCGGGCGTAGGGGTGGATGGCGACCCAGTTCGCCCCGGTCTCGACCAGCGCATCCAGGGTGCGATCCATGCTGTCGGTGCCCCACTCGTAGCCCCAGGTGGGGGTGGACACGGTGATGCCGCGCACCTCGAGGTGGGGGTCGGCGGCGCTCGCGAGGGAGGGGCTCGGCAGGACGAGTCCGAGGAGGAAGAGGAGGAGGGCGAGCAGGAACGGCATGGGGGAGGCGTAACGCTGATCGTCGGGCGAGTGTCGGGGTGCTTCCAGCAGGGGAGTGGCGGCGCCTCGTCGCGGTCTGGCGTGAGGTCGCGTTGCTGCGAGCGGGGGAGTGGAGGCTCGGTCTCCAGTCTCCAGTCTCCAGTCTCCAGTCCTACGGCAGCGGAACCACCGCGATCGAC
>MDTC01176851.1_pt1 | contig 18288 bp, 10 predicted proteins | sample 811181 | NCBI WGS metagenome assembly MDTC01 (sample SAMN05326644, study PRJNA326480) | marine metagenome | isolation source: seawater | place: Pacific Ocean: North | collected 2011
AACCACAAAGAAGAGATTGAGGCAGGAGATCATCATGATCCCTCACCACTTGAACTTTATTGTGAGGTAGAACCAGGTGCTCCTGAGTGTAAAGTACATGACAATTGAGTAAGATATGGTTAGACAGGTTTCACAAAATTATACCAACACTGGTGCTCCCAAGAACATAATGTATTGGTGGACTGGTCAAGTTGTTGACGAGTCCACTTGGGTTGGGAACGAAGTCCTTCAAAATCATAAAAAAGATGAGGTGAAAGGATACGGTAAAAGATATCGCGTCAGAATATTCAGTAGAGACTCTGAGGTCAAAGTTGTCCCAGATGCTCAACTGGATATGGCAGATGTCGTTCTTCCTGTGACTGCAGGAACTGGGCATGGTGGTTATGGTGAAACTGTTTGCCTATCTCAAGGTTCATGGGTTACGGGATGGTTTTTGGATGGTGCCGAAGGAAGGCAACCAAGAATTTTAGGTTGTCTTCCAAACAATCCAAAAATTTCACTCTTTGGTGGAGATCCTGAAGAAGGATATGTGAATAGAACTGGATATGATGGTAAGACTGGACCAAAAGATGTTGCAGAGAAAGATATACAAGTTGATGAAGCAGAAGGTGAAAACGAAAAACCAATTAACGAAAACAAATCTGCAGACGCATCTGAATTAACTTCAAAAGAAAATCAACAAGCACAAGACGGAAAAGAAAAATCACCCAGAAAAAGATGTATTGAGTGTGAAGGTGGTGGTGGACCAGTAAAAGGTGTTCAAGGTTTTATTCAAAGAGCACTTGCAACAATTAAAAGAATACAATCTCTTGCATCAACTGCTATTGAAACTGCAAATAGCATCTTAGCAAACATATCAAACATCACCAACATGGTTGCTGGTGCAGTTTCATCCATGTTTAAGATGATTGTTGGTAAGATGAGAGGTTTCATTCTCAACAAAATTAACAATGGTCTGAAAGATGTTGGTGAGATGTTGCCACCAAGTCTAAGACAAGCCTTCTCTGGTGGTGCATCAGAAACTACTGATACCCTTGCTTGCGTGTTCCAAAAAATTATGGACACTCTCTTCAGCATGGCAAAGGATATGTTCACCAGTTTGGTTGACAATTATGTCATGGCACCAATGTGTGCTGCAGAGAAGATGGTCGGTGACATGATTGGAAATATTCTTGGTGAGATTACTGGTGCTGTTAATAGTGCTGTAAGTGGCATTGCTGGTTTGGTTGGACAAGGAGCATCGATAGTAAGTTCAGCAATGTCTGTTCTTGATATGATTATAGGTCTTCTCAATTTCTTGAAATGTGATTCAACTCCAGACTGTGAGTATAAGGATGAGTGGAGTTTCTGGGATGGATCTAGTGAGGCAGCAGCTGTCTCCGAGTTCCTTGGACAAAAGATGGATGAATTGTCTCAGGCAATTCCTGGAGAACCAGGTCCAGAGTGTAATACTTCACAATTACCATGCGGACCACCAGGAATTTCTTTTGGTGGTGGAGGTGGATCAGGACTTGCTGGCAATCTAATGATGGCTGGTGGTCAAGTCATGGGTGTTGACTTTAGTAGTTTCGGTAGTGGATACACTTATACACCATCAATCAGTATTACTGATTCTTGTGGTAATGGTGGTGGAACTAAAATTGAACTTATTACTCAGGATGGAAACGATCCAACCAGTCCTGCAGATACAAGTTTTAAAGAAGGACCTGATATTCAAATCGTTGGCGCTGTTGTAGTTCAACCTGGATCTGGTTACTTAGATACACCAGATGGATCTACAAACATTAGTAAACCAGATGAATCTATTATTAAAAAACCTGATGGTAAGTATGAAGTCAAAAAACCAGATGATGTAGTAGAAATTCCATATCAAGAAGAAGAGTACGAAGGAAATAATCCTAGTATCGCATTACCAGTAGATACTGAGGTTGAAATATATGATCCTGATGGAAATGTAATTCAAACTATTCAAGGTCAAGGACCAACAGTTCCAATTAAGATTACAAATGGAGGAACACTTACTGTTCCAACTCCAAACAATTTAATTGAAGGAGATGCTGGTATAGCAGATTTTACTGGAACTGCACCAGTTAATCCAGAATTAAATGTTCCATATACCAACGTGACTAGTGGAATTGGTAACTGGGAAGGATTTATTGGTGAAGATGTAAGACCAGAAGATAAAGCACGTTGGGATGGTGGTAGTTGGAGACTTATTAAGGCACCACGTGATAGGAGACCTACATCTGGTGGAGCAAAAGCAGATATTATACTAGATGCAGTGTATATTAAAAATCCTGGATTTAATTATCAATTAGGTGATGTGATTGTTGTTGAAGGTGGTGGAGAAATTGTAGACGGTAGATATCTAAATGGTGGAACTGGACCTAGAGAAGGTGGTGGTGGAACTGGACCTAGAGAAGGTGGTGGAACTGGACCTAGAGAAAGTGAGACTCAAGATTCAAATCGTTTCTTTACAACTCCTGGTGGAAAAGTAAGAAAATCAGATACTGGTCTAAAATTAGTCCCAGTTTTCAATGATATTGGTCAACTTACCGAAGTTATAATTCAAGATCCTGGTTCAACCTTCAGTTCTTATCCTGATATCTACATCAGATCAACAACAGGTATCAATGCAAAAATTTTACCGATATTTAAGAAGAGAACTGATGAAGATCCAGATGAAAATGCAAGAAGTCTTTCTGGTGATAGAATTATTACAGTTGATGATTGTATTGGAAGATTAATTATCGGTTATGTAAGTGGTCAACCATATTATGGACCATATCATAAACATAAAGGAAGGAAGATGGTTGGAAGATATCATAGTCCAACAAGACATGCATATATTTACGATACACCAGAAGAAAGTTTGAGAGATCCATATGCAAAAGCAGTAGCAGTTGATAGAAGTGTTGCTCCTCCTCCAGTTCTTGCTGAAGAAGTAGAATCTCCAGATGGTGCAGTCGTAGAAGAAACACAGGTACAGACAACTACAGTTATACAACCAACTCCAACTCCAACACCTAGACCTCAACAAACTCCTACTCCAACACCTACACCTACACCAACTCCACCACCATCTAGTGGAGGAAGTTCTGGATCTGGTGGATCTGGTGGAGGAGGCGGATACGGGTACTAAATAAAAATAAAAACACAGTATGTCGGAATCAAACCCACTAAAGCATTTTCAGGTAAGAAAAAGTAATCCTCAGGGTGAAATGTTACTTGGAACTCAGTGTGCTGATGGAGTTGTGACGGGATGTGGATTTGAAGCTTTCCATCCTTTACATTATATGCACATGGATAATGATGGAAATAGAGCAGGATGGACATCTTTCAGAAATCCTGGTGTATTCCAAGTCAAATGTGGTGACACTGTAAATGGTAGAGAACCTGGAATTGATATTCATTGCCTGAATGGTGATATAAACTTGACAGCAGACAATGGTCGTATTAGACTAGTTGCTAGGGATATTGATATCCTGGCAAATGGTGAAACGACTGGAAGAGGTCATGTTAAGATTGAAGCAAACCAAGATATCAAACTTAAAGCAGATGGATCTTTTGATTTGAAGGCAGAAGCTGGATACAGGTTATACACACCACACGTAGGAAAAGTTATTGCAAATACTGAAATGAAAATAGTATCAAACTTTATTAAAGGATTATCATGTGCATCTAAAGCTCTTGCAGGTAAAACTGATCCACTAAATGTCACCGACTTCACCACACTTTCATCCTATACTGCTTAAAAAATTATGTCTTGGTCATTTGATGATTTAACTATACAACACCAACTCAATATTGGTATGGGTGTTGTTCCATTCTTCGGTTTGGGACCTGCACGTGTTCGTGGTGCTGCATTTATTGAAGGACCATTGAATGTTGGTACACCCTTCGCAATTAATATGGGTGCTGTCAATATTGGTCCTCTGATTAATCCAGATGCACCAGTACCATTCATTCCTGGAGGTTTCTGCTATGGACCACCAGCAAACCCATTCTCACTTGCTGTCATAGGAAGTGTAGGAGTCCTTGGTGATGTCAACATTGCAACTAATGTAATCATTGGTGGTAATTTATTTGTTCAAGGTCAAGTTGTAGGAAGTTGTTTCGGACATATTCTTGCAGCAAAGAAAAACTTTGATATCCCTCACCCATCAAAAGAAGGATGGAGACTAAGACATACGTGTCCTGAGGGTCCTACTAACGATGTATACATACGTGGTAGAATTACCAATCAGAAAGAGATTAATCTTCCTGCATATTGGAAAGACTTTGTAGATGTCAGAAGCATCACAGTAAATCTAACTCCAATTGGATCTCATCAACACGTCATGGTAAAACGTATTGATGAAAATAAAATCTATCTACAATCAAATGGTGGAATGCCAATTGATTGTTTCTATCACATCTATGCTGAACGCAAAGATGGTGAAAAACTAATTGCAGAATACCCAGGTCAGTCACCAGCAGACTACCCAGGTGACAACAGTGGATATTCAATTGCTGGATATAATTACGACGTTCGATAAGGAGATTTATTATGTCAGAATTTGTACCAGGTCAAAATAGCAGTAAAAATTGTGATGCACCAGTTATTGGTGTTCCTCATCCCGATTTTGATTATATTCTAAGATCAACTACTGGAGATAATGAGTATCCACCAGAAGCTTGTCCACCATATTTGCAAGTAAACGGTAGATTTGCTGCTCTTCAAGTTGATGCTGGAATTGTTGCTGGAGCTACAATTACTGCTCCAACATTTCAGGGAGTTATTAATCAGCAATCTTGGAAAGGATTTGATATTAAGCACCCTAATAAGGACAATCATCGTCTGAGACACATCTGTCTAGAAGGACCAGAAGCAGGTGTTTATATTCGGGGTAGACTTACTGGAAATAATACAATTAAGTTGCCAGAATATTGGGATGGACTTATAGATCCAGAATCAATCACTGTTTCTCTTACGCAGATTGGATACTCTCAAGATCTTATTGTTGAAGGTATTGAATGGGGAAAAATTGTAAAAGTGAAGTCAGGTAATGGAACTTCAATTGACTGTTATTACACTATTCAAGCATCAAGAGTTGATGGTGAACCACTGATCGTGGAGTATGAGGGTGAGACACCAGCACAGTACCCAGGCAGCAAAGACCAGTTCTCGATCTCTGGATTCGACTATTGACACGGGTCCCTGACCCTGCTATAATACGTGGGTAAACAAGGGAACACCATGGAAGAGTACGTTGATTCAGTCCTCATCGACATGAGCAAGAGGCAGTTCAAGTTGTTCTCCGATCAAGGTGACGAAAGAGTTGTTGATTGTGAGACTTATGATCAGTTCATGAGTGTCTTCAAACTTGTTCGTGACAAAGTTGATGAAGAAATGATTTTTTATACCAAACCAAATGTTGCAGCATGATTGAAGAGTTTATCTCTAAACTGACAGGAAAATATAACAACCTTAAGCAAGCACAATCAAGTCCCCGAGATCATTCCCACGTTCACATTCGTTGGGAAAACCTTGGGGACAATAAAATGACCATCAAACAATGGTATGAACACGAAGGAGAAGCAAATCCATATCGTGCTCGTTGCCACAAAGTTCTACAAAAAGATGATACAATCATTGTAGAAAACTGGGGAACAGATTGGACTCGTAGTCCAGCATTTGATATGGGATTTACTATTATAGATACCTACTACAAAGGTGGTTTGATTTATCCAGACCCAATTATTCGTGGTACGTCTCTTAAAAGTTTCGTAGAGTTTGATGGGTACACCTATCGTAGTATGGATCAGGGTTGGAAGGATGGTAAACTTGAATGGGGATCGTTGAGTTATTATGAACTCCAAAAGGAAATTGGGTTTTAAATCCAAAAAACGGGCAAAAAAAATTCCCAAAAAAATTTCACGAAAAAGGTTTTTCAAAAAATGAGACCAGAAACACGCAAATCAATGGAGATGCTGTTTACTGCAAAGTGGAACTTGCCTAAAGCAGCAAAACATGCTAATCTTACTAACAAGGAAATGAAAATAACTTTCAATGAGTATTGTGCTTTTCATCCACCAACTTGGCAATTAGATGACACTACTAAACTACTACAAAATCCCATCACAAATTCCTAAAAGTATTTGCGATGAAATCATTGAAGAATATCGTAATGGTGTAACTATTGCTTTAGTTGGTGAGTTGGATGGTGAAGTTGATTCAAAATTGAGGCAATCTAAAATTAATTGGATTAACAATGATAATTGGATTGCTGGAATGATGTCGCATTTTGTATTAAGTGCTAATAGAGATTATTTTGGTTTTGATATTGACGGATATAGAAAGGAAATTCAATTTACACAGTATTATGAAGGTGATTTCTATACCTGGCACATAGATTCAGATACTGAACTTTTATCTGAAGATTTTACTAGAAAATTAAGTGTTGTAATGTGCTTATCATCAAAAGATGATTATGAAGGTGGTGAATTTGAACTTTTTTATCCAGCATCTCAGTTTAAACGTTCCTTCAAACTTGATTATGGTGATGTAATTGTATTTCCATCAATCATACAGCACAGGGTTAGAAAAGTAAAATCTGGAGAAAGATTTTCTTTAGTTGGTTGGATGGGAGGACCACCATTCAAATAACATATGGGACTGTCGCCTAATGGTGAAGGCCCTCTGCTTATAACGGAGTGATCCGAGTTCAATTCTCGGCAGTCCTACTTTGCGAGTATGGCGGAATCGGTAGACGCACCAGACTTAAAATCTGTTGAGAATTAATCTCGTGGGAGTTCAAGTCTCCCTACTCGCACTATAATTATATTCCTAAATAGACCTATAGGAATTTAACGCTTAATAAGATGGGTCTTAGTCGTCTGGATAATTTTCTAAAGAGCACCAAGGGTGAGATTCTTTATGTAGATCCCTCAAGTCTCGATTCTACGGACAGTATCGAGAATAAAGGTAACTCTTTAGCAAGACCGTTTAAAACAATTCAAAGAGCACTGCTAGAGGCAGCTCGTTTCTCCTATCAAGCAGGAGAAAATAACGATAGATTTGGTAGAACTACCATTCTACTCTATCCTGGTGAGCACGTCGTAGATAATAGACCAGGATGGATACCAATTCACGATCAAGTCGCAAATACCTACAGACTTAGGTCTGGTACTACTTCTGATGACTTCCCACCACTTGATGTCAATAGCAATTTTGACCTAGACAGTCCTAATAACGCACTATACAAAATTAATAGTGTTCATGGTGGTGTTATCATTCCTAGAGGTACATCACTTGTAGGTCTAGACCTTAGAAAGACCAAGATTATTCCTAAGTACGTTCCTAATCCAGAAAACGACGAAATTGAAAGATCTGCTATCTTCCGTGTAACTGGTGCTTGTTACATGTGGCAGTTCTCCATCTTTGATGGTGATCAGACTGGTACAGTATATAAAGACTATACAACTAACTCATTTGTTCCTAACTTCTCACACCATAAACTTACTTGTTTCGAGTATGCTGATGGTGTAAATCCAGTATCTATTGATGATGATTTCTTAACATATAATGATGAAGATACTGACCTTGATATGTACTATCAGAAGGTTGGTTTTGCATATGGTAAACCATCTGGAAGAGAAGTTTCTCCTGATTATCCTTCTACTACTTTAGATATTGAGCCAAAGATTGATGAATATCGTATTGTTGGTTCTACTGGTGCAGAAGTTGGTATTACTAGTATCAAATCTGGTGATGGACTTATTGCAACAACAGAAATTACAGTTACACTAGAGAATGAAGTAAATGGATTGGATGTAAACACCCCAATTCGTATTGAAGGTATTGCCGATGCAGGATATGATGGTCAGTATGCTGTATTTGAAGTTCTTTCTTCTACAGAGATTAAGTATCAGGTATCTGTTCCACCAGCAAATCCACTACCATCAACAACTTCTGGTGCAACTCTGAACATTTCTGTTGATACTGTTACCTCTGCATCACCATATATCTTTAACATCTCTCTGAGATCTGTTTTTGGTATGTGTGGTCTCCATGCTGATGGTAACAAGGCAACTGGATTTAAATCCATGGTTCTTGCCCAATTTACTGGTATTGGACTTCAGAAGGATGATAATGCATTCGTTAAGTATAATACAACCACTGGATTGTATGAGGGAACTCTTGCTGCAGGTAATGAGAATATTCACACAGATTCTCAAGCAAGATTCAAACCATCATATGAGAATTTCCATATTAAGTGCAGTAATAACTCACTATTGCAGATCGTTTCGGTCTTCGCAATCGGTTTCAATAACCACTTCTTACTAGAGTCTGGTGGTGATGCTTCTATCACAAACTCTAACTCTAACTTTGGTGCAAAAGCTCTTGTTTCTAAAGGTTTTAGACCAGATGCTTTCCCAAGAGATGATATTGGTTATATTTCACATGTAGTTTCACCAAAAGAAATTGAAACTGTTGAGGCAGGTATTGAATTTATTGGTATTGACGTGGGTGTTACTACTTCTGTAGGTATTGCAACCACAAGTAAACTCTTCTTATATGAAGAGGATAACTTTGATGTCCCACCAGCAACAGTCATTGACGGATATCGTATTGGTTCCAATAAAAATGAAGCACTAAAAGTTCTTCTTGCAGAAGGAAATGAAATTACAACTTATCACTCTAAAGTTGTAATGCCTAATACTGAAGGTACTGCAAGTGAAAAGATATCAGAAAAAATTCATAAGGTCAAACAAACTGCTGGTGTAAATGTTATTGTATCAAATACAATTACTCTACAGGAAAATCACACTTTCCTAAACGGTGAGACTATTAGAATTATTAGTGAAAATGGTGGTTTACCAGATGGTATTGAAGAAGAAAGAGTATATTATGTAATTACCACAGCAATTGCTCCTAATCCAGCACTTACTTCAAAGCAAATCAAACTTGCTGCAACTCTAAATGATGCTAACAACGATATTCCAATTAATATTAATAATACTGGTGGTATTCTTAGCGTTGTAAGTAGAGTATCTGATAAGTCTGCTGGAGATCTTGGACACCCAGTTCAATGGGATGCGACACAAAGTCAGTGGTATATTAATGTATCTACAGGTAGCACTGCAGCAAGCATTTATAAGCAACTTTATGATAGAGGTGTTGCAGAACTAGGTGAAACAACACCAAGAACATTTGTACTCAGAAAACCAACCGATAGAAATGTTGAGGGAAGCATCTACAAGATGCGTTATGTCCTACCAAAGGATTCTCCAACATTGGGTAGACCTCCTGTTGATGGATTTATTATCCAAGAATCAAATAACATCGATGGTGCTTCTGATGCTGAAGTTGAGAAGTATCTAAGTTTTGATAGTCAGACATTATCAAACTCAACTGAGTTTAGAAACTTCAAGTTCATTGCTGATGCTTCATGGGCATCTTTAGATAGCAAAGCAACCATCAGAACAGAACTACCTCATAACCTGACTGCAGATTCTCAAGTAGAAATTACCAATGTCATCAGTGGTTTCAACACTACAGGAAAAGCAAATCAGGGATTTAATGGTACATTTAATGTAACTGATATTGTAAGTAGAAAAGAATTTAAAATTAGTGTTGCAACAAATCCTGGTGACTTTACAAGTGATACTTCTATTCGTAATCAAAATCTACCAAAACTGAAGAAGAAAAAGCACGAAGGAACCTTTGTTGTCTACAAGTCCGATGAAATTCAAAGATATGTACAAAATGAGCAAGATGGTGTATATCATCTAACTGTTATCAACTCATCAAATACACCAAATGTAGCACCATTTACTGGTGTAAAACTATCACAACCTCTTGATAATCTATATCCAGAATATGATAGAGATAATCCAAACTCTGATCCATATGCTGCGAGATGTTTTGCTGTTGCAGATCCAATTGGTAAGGTTGTTGTTAATGATCCAGAGAAGAGTATTACGAAAGAAACAGTAATTTCTGCTCTAGAAAATTATGGTGTTGGTTTTGGTGTCACTGATATTATTTCTGATGATGCAGTAGATGGTTATAGACATACAATTTTCACAACTAATGATCATGGTCTAAACAGAGTTGTTGAAGTTGAAGTTGAAGATCCAGGAACAAACTATGGAACTGGTATTGGTATTACTGAAAACCTTTATAATGCAAGACTAGTTGGATTTGCTGGATCAATCACAGGTGAAAATGCAACAGCAAGAGTCCAAGTATCATCTGCAGGTACACTTGCTAGTGTTCAAATTATTGATGGTGGTTCTGCATATGGTGTTGGTAATACCATGCAAGTTGTTGGTATTGCTACAACATCTGGACATACTGCAGGTACTGTAAGAGTAACTAAAGTTTATGATAACGTTGGTGACTCAATTACACTAGAAAGAATTAGTGAGCTATATCATGGTTATAATACAACATATGAAATCAATACTATTGATGTTGGTGAAACTAAAACTTTTGATGTAATATCAGCAACTGCAGTTGGTATTGGATCTACAATTAGTGGAATTGGTGAAGATAATGCATCCAATGCATTTGGATATCTAAATGGTCCATCATTTAGTATTAGCGCATCTGAATTCACTCCAGCAACAGGTATTGCTACATTCAGCACAGGACTTGATGCACACGGACTACAGGTTAATGATAAGATTGTTATTGGTGGTAATACGGGAGATAGTGAACACTTTAATGGTTCATTCTTGATTCAAAGAGTTGATTCACTTACCGATCTCGTTGTTAATGTTGGTGTTTCTACATTATCAACTATTAGTGCTGCTGGATCTCCTAGAATATATCCAACTACTTTAGGTGCTAAGGGTGGAGAAATTACCACAGGTGATGAAAGTTTCAGCAGCAGACTTTCAATTCCATATGGTAATCTTTATGGAACTCTTGCACTCGCAATGACTAAACTTGACACTAACATGAATGTTACTGATCTAGATGATCTAGATCTAGAAATTGGTGATTATATTTTGATTGATAATGAAATCATGAGAGTTAATCAAACTGTAACTGGTAATCCAGTTAAGGTTTATAGAGGTCTCTTAGGAACACAAGCAGAGGCACACGTCAGTGGATCCGCATTTAGAAGAATTGATGCAAAACCAATTGAATTTAGAAGGCACTCTATTATTCGTGCTTCTGGTCATACGTTTGAATATCTTGGTTATGGTCCTGGTAACTACTCTACTGCATTCCCAGATCGTCATGATCGTCAACTAAGTGCAGCAGAAGAAGTTCTATCTCAGTCATTTACTGAAGAGGGTGGATTCGTTGTTTACACTGGTATGAACAGTGATGGTGATTTCTACATCTCTAATAAGAGAGTTATTACTACTGCAGGTGATGAAGAAACATTCTCCACACCACGTCCAAGATTTAGAGGTGAAACCAAAGAAATCCCTGATACTAAACTTGGATTTAATGTCGTTAAGGCATCCGAAGTTAATGTCTCCGATGCTGTAAGAGTTGATGGTGGTGAAGATAAGACAACTATCTCACAGTTTGACGGACCACTTCTAGTCAACAATAAACTCACTGTTACTTCAAATAAAGGATTAGAATCACCAAGTCTATTCCTACAAGGTGATGAAACAGTTTCTAGAAAATATACTGTAGGTGTTACTCAACCAGCATCTTCTGTTGAACTTGTTGGTGAGGGTGCAGGAAACCCAGGTGATATTATCTTTAACGGCAACCCATTCAAAGGTCAAAATGCTGGTTGGTGTTACACAACTGATAATGATTGGTATCCTTGGGGTGCAATCTCCAACAAGAAAGATGTCTTTGAGATTGGTGGATACTTCATCGGTACATTTACGGGTGATGGATCTGGTCTCTTTGACGTGTCTGATATCTGGGCAATTGACGCAACAGGTATTCACACCACTCGTAATGTAGGTTATGGTTCTACAAATAGTTCCAAACCAGACGTTTCCATGTATGTTCAAGGAAACGCAGAGATTAGAGGCACCATGAAGGTGTTTGAAATCATTGAAAACACCACTCTAGATAATACTACAGTCATCGGTATTGGTACTACAGTTATTCATGCTGATCTAGATAAATCTTCTATCTACTATTACACACAAGATGCTGGTGCTAACTGGGCAGTGAACATGAGAGCACGTGCAGGACTTGCATTAACGGACTTCTTAGAGGTCAGTGAATCTATCACTGTTGCTATAACTACAAAACAAGGTCCAACACCATATTACAATTATCAAGTTTATATTGATGATATCTTAATGTCTCCAAGATACTACGGTTCATTGACTATAAATACTGGAAATGCGAACAGTATAGATCTATATACTTATGTGTTAGTCAGAAAGAATAATACTGGTAATCCAGTAGATGACTTTGACGTTCTATACTCACAATCTCAATATCAGTAATATTTCGGAGGTTTTGATACATGCCTTTAATTGGTGCTCAGGGTCCTGGATCTAATATATCATGGAGAGGTAATCTGGATGAATATCCAGACGCATTTAGTTTTGTTCAAGTTGAAGAGATATTTCCAGGAACTGCTGGAACTTGCACTGCAGAAACTATCACTGGTATCAACTACAAAGCATTAGTTACTGCAGAACTAAAACAACCTGCAGCTGCAATTGCTGCAGGAATTGCTGCTTCTGTCAGAGTTACTCCTTATATTGAAGAAACTGATTCGTATGGACCACCAGGTGATTTTTTACCTGGTAATGATCCAAATAATATGGTTCTTGTCCGTAACAAAGACAAGATTGAACTTGAAGTTCTTACCTTAGGAACTGGTATTGGTAAAGCTGCGTTTAATGCAACGTATTCAGTAGACGTTAATATTGGTAAAAGAGGACCAGAAGGTTGGGTACTTAAAACCAGAGAACTTGATGATGATCCAGATCCATTCGATTTCACTGATCAAGATAATCTAGAGATTAACACCTTAACAGGCAGTGACACTGTTACTGTAACTGGTATTGATGATACGATTGGTGTCGATATTTTTATCGTAGGAACTGGTGAATTGCGTATCAATGGTGGAGCATGGACATCCACTGGAAAGATATTTGATGGAGATACATTACAACTAAGAAATACAACATCAAATTTCTATCAAGATTCTAGTGAAGCATTTGCAGATGCTGATTCGAGTAGTAATGGAACTGTGGTTACGACAGTTCAGTTAGGTGTTTTCCAAGCCACATTTAAAATTAGAACGAGACCAGTAGATGATACAATTAATGATTTTACTTTCACTGATATTGATGATGTAGATCTCAATACAATTCATGAAAGTAATCAAATTACAATTAGTGGTGCTGATGACAACTTAAATGGCAATAACCCACTACCTTTAACTTTTTCTGGTAATGGTCAATACCAAATCATTAGAAATGGAACAACAGTAGTACAATATACAGATGTATCACCATCCACATGTAACAATGGTGATGTAATTCAATTAAAGCAAACGGCATCTGGTAGTTACGACACACAGACTGATGCAACATTGACTGTTGCAAATCAATCGGATACTTTTTCTGTAGGAACAAGACCAAGACCAATTGATACAATTCCAGATGATTTTACATTTACTGATCAAAACCCAGTATTAAGAAATGAATTAATTTACAGTAACACAATTACCTTAGCAGGTATGACTGCTTTTGGTGATGAAGGAACTGCTAGTATTTCTGGATCTAGTGGATCAAATGCACAATATAAAGTCGTCAGGAATGGTTCGACAGTACAAGATTGGACTAGTTCATCATTTGGAGTTCAACTCGGTGATGAAATTCAATTAAGACTATTATCAGCAACAGCATCACAAGGTACAAGAAGTGCTACCTTTACTGTTTCTGGTACAAATACATTTACAGTTATCAGTGGAGTTAATGGATCTACATCAGATACTTGGAATGTAACATCAAAAGCAAGAGATTGTGGAATTAGTTCATTCAGTTTGTCAAATATTTCACAAGGATCTTCAACATTAAATCCTGGTGATCAGGCAAAAGTAGAATTCACAGTCGGTGGAACTTTTGAATTTGACTGTAACATCACTGCATCTACATCAAATTCTAACTCATTCCTCAAGAAAAAAGGAACTAGTCAACAAGGATCATCATTAAGTGATGTAAAAGTGGGAGATGTCATTGAAGTCTATATGACAACTCCTTACTTCTGTGAAACCAGAACTACAACAGTATCTCTGTCTGCAGCATTTACTACAACAGGGTCTTCAAAGAGTGCTGATTGGACAATTGCACCTAAAGCACCACCAAAACCAACATTAAATCTAACTGCTACAGACTTAAACCCATCGTTCGTATTCCCTGATGGTGGAAGTACAACAATCAAATATGAATATACTCATGTTACACAAAGTTCAGTAACTGCTACTGGTCCTGGTGGATTTAGTAGTTTATCTTCTATTACTCCTACAACTCTTGGTGATCAAACAAAGAATGGTAGTAAAAATGTAAGTAATTTACAAAGTGGACAAAGTACATTTAGTTTAACTGTTTCTAATTGTACTGGAAGTACAACAGATTCAATCAATGTTATCACTGGAGTTCCACCAGCACCAACACTATTCTTCTGTGTAAACAAAAATCCTCCTACAAGTAGTTGTTCAAACACATTTAATATTACGAGAAACAATAGTGCAACATTGTATTGGTCTTCAACCAATGCAATTAAAGTTCAAGCAATAAAAGGAACTGGATTTAACACTAATGATAAGCAAAGTGGAAGTGATAGTGTAACACCTGCATCTGATGGTGAAGTTTATACTGCAAAAGCAACTGGTGCTGGAACAAACCCCGACACAGTTTCTAAATCTATTACATTCAAATTCAAACCAAAGGTATCTTTACAGGTATCACCATCAAACGTTATTACTGGTAATAAAGTAACTCTTACTTGGAGTTCTACTGATGCAGATAAAGTAACTGCTAGTAGTGGACCAAGTTTTAGTAATATTACCGCATTATCTGGAAGTAAAGAAGTCACCATGAATTCTAGTGGTACTTATAAATGGTCAATTACTGTTAAAGATAACGATACAGGTTTAGAAGATACTGATCCTGCAGAAGCAAAGGTCACTGATGATACGACTGTTGACAGTTACAAGATGAATCCAGAGACAAAAACTAATGTGGCTCTTGGATCAAAGCAAGAATCTCAACCAAAGTTCACTTCTTCTCCCACAAATGAAGTTCATGGACTATCTCCTGGAATTGAAGTAACCGCAAAAGTTAGTGGTGGTGGTGCTACATTCCTCAATGGAACCACATCAAAAAAAGTAAAGAATGGTACTTCTTGCGATAATCTAAGAATTAAGATGAATGCATCTAATTCTTTTAATACCTCAAAAACAGCTACCATGAACATTGGTGGTGTTAGTAGGACATTTAAAGTAACAACTTTAGATTGTACAGTTGAAAATGGTACATATGGTGCTGGTGGTTGTACTCTAAAAACTAGAAGATTTAAATCTTCTAATGGTCAGGGTAATAATAGAATGGGTGTAATTGGTCTGAGTAATTGTAATGGAACCACTGGTGGAAATAGAGAAAAGACAACTTCAGGAACTATCGATAGATTTGCTGCCAATCAGAATAGTACTTATACTTTACCAGCAGGAACTACTTCAGTAGAGGCAAAAGGAATTGGTGCTGGTGGTGGCGGTGGTAAAGAAGGTGAAAAAGAAGGTTCTGGTGGTGGAGGAGGCGGTGGTGCCTTCAAAGTTGAATGGAACCAAGCAGAAGGTGGTGATATAATTAAGTTTTTTGCTGGTAAAGGAGGAAATGGCAAATCTGGTGGTAAAGGATCAGGTGAAAATGGTCAACCTTCTTGGGTTGAAATCAATGGTAAGAATACCAAATCCAGAAAGCAAGGAGATGGTGGAGAAGGTGGTGGTGAAAAAGATGGTGGAGAAGGTGGCACAGGTCGTGGTGGTGGATCTGGTTCTCCTGGAACAGGAAGAAGAGGTGATGAAGGTGGCCACGGTGGTGGAGCAGGAAGGGTTACTGGTGGAACCTGCGAGAGAGGTGAAGCAGACAAAGGATCAAAACCATGTGACCAAGGTGGACCAGGAAAAGGATCAGAAGTCAGTAGTGGATCATGTGAAGGAAGTCCCAGACAGGAAAAAGGAACAGAAGAAGGAGCTAAAGGACACAACTACGGTGGTGGTGGATCAGGTGGTGGATGTGGTAATGGTGGAGGAAAAGGTGGAGATGGTGCTACCATGATTAAATATACTATCAGTTACACCAAATATGCTAAAACCGATGTGTTCAAAAAAATCAATAAAGCATATTGGGATGAAAGAAACTTCCCAGGAACAGGTGACGAATTGAAAAATTGGTATAATGATTTTAAAGATAAACCATCAAGTTTCCCAACTTTAAATAGTCTTTACAATCACATTAGATCAAAGATTAAAGGAACTAAAGCAAGTGGTATAAGCGACAACTGTGGAGGTTCATACCCCAAGATGGTATAAATAAAACTAGTAAAAATCGGGGGGATAGTGAACCCCAGGAGTATCAATGGGAATTAACAAGAATTTTGTAGTTCGCAACGGTCTTGAAGTTGCGAACACCTTGTTATATGCTAATGATGAAACTAATCGTATTGGTATTAATTCAGGAACACCTGAACATGCGTTAGATGTTATCGGTGATGCTGCCATTGATGGTGCATTATATTCACCAGTATCAACTGGTGGAACTACAGGTGTAAGTGGTCAATATTTACAATCAACTGGAGATAAGTGGAGATGGGAATCATTTCCTATCTCTAGACAACAAGAAAGAATTACACTTACTGCAGGACAAACAAGAGTTCCTGCTACAGGAAGTTTTGGAACTTTCGTACTTACAGAACCTACATTAACCAGTGTATTCCTCGATGGTGTAAAACTCACTGAGGGTGATTATGCAATCAATGCAGGTGGTGGATCAATCGTACTGTTTGCCGCGGCATTTGGTGGAGAAGAAATTGAGATTATTGCTCATGGTGCTGCAGGTGTAGGAGCAGGAAACACTGGTATCCTTGGTGTTTCTGTTAGAAAAGCAGGTATTGATAGTGGAACTGCTGGAAGAATTCAAATCCTCGACTTTGTTGGTCTAGGTGTCACTCTAGATGGAACAGCAGGTCTGGTTACAGCATATATCGACTCTGGTGGTCTAACTGCTGTTATCAATGACCCAGCTCCAACACTTGGTGGATACTTAAATCTCAATAACAATGGTATTGCAGGTGTAGGTGTCATTACCGCAACAGAATTCCATGGTGATGGATCTAATATCACTGGTATCTCTACACTCAACATCGTAGATTATGGTGCTGGATTAGGTGGTGGTGCTGCTGTTGCAGGATTATTTGGTGAACTAAATGGAGACTCTGCTGTTGGTATCTTTACTGATAGTCCTCTTGTTGGTCTTGGCACAACAAATCCAAGATTCCAAACAGAAATTGGTCCTGTAGGTGCTGCTGGAACACAACTATGGGTCAATGGTGATGCAAGAATTACTGGTATTCTAACCGTTGGTTCATCTAGTATTGCAATTGATGGTATCAATGATCAGATCAGAATTGGTGCTGGTTTCACACTATCTGCAGATACGATCACTCAAACTGCAAATCTACAAATCACTGGTATCGTTACTGCAACAGGATTTGATGGTGACTTAGTTGGTCAACATAAAGTCTTCACTGCAGGTGTTAATGATAGTAATGATTATGATGTTGCACTATTCCTAGATCCAACTCAAGGTGGTCATACATTTAATAGATATGATCTAGGTGGACAACTGCAATATAATCCAGCTACTGGTCAACTCTCTAATGCTGGTGTTACTAGTACACGTGGATTGCAAGTAACTGGCGTTTCTACATTTACAGAAACTGTAACTTTCCAAAGAAGTATTCAACTTGGAAATAATGACCAAGCAATCTTTGGTGCAGGTAATGACCTAAGAGTTTACTTTGATGGTAATAATAGTTACATCCAAGATCAAGGAACTGGTGGTCTCATTCTTGAGGCAAATCCATCTGTCACGATTGGGCAGTATGGAGTTGCTAGAGAGATGGCATCCTTCAGAGTGGGTGCTGGTGTAAGTCTATTCTACAACAACTCTAAGAAGTTTGAAACTACTGATAGAGGTATTGATGTAACTGGCAAAGTAACTGCAGATGACGACATACAATCAGTTAGTGGTAATCAGACAGCAACAATAACAGGTAGTGATGATACCAAAAAT
>MDTC01266941.1_pt1 | contig 18287 bp, 27 predicted proteins | sample 811181 | NCBI WGS metagenome assembly MDTC01 (sample SAMN05326644, study PRJNA326480) | marine metagenome | isolation source: seawater | place: Pacific Ocean: North | collected 2011
CTGGTATCTCTAAACCTGTATTATATGTTACAAACGACCGAATATTCTCCATTTTGTAACAGTAATTACGTGCCTTAAAAGGCGTCTTTGTCTCTTTTTATTTTTATTTTTTGTGTTTCTTATAACCGTGTCTTATATAACTATAACCCAAGCTTACGGTAGCGGGCTCGTAATCTGCGGTTTTACAATATTCATAGCTATTTTGCTCGGTTGAATACACTATTTTCTTTATTCCAAGTCTTTTTATCACTTTGTAACAATCGCTGCAAGGCTGAGAATCTTTCAGATTATCCATCTTATCCAGCCTCACAACAAATAGCACCATTTTTCTAAAGAATTTCAATATATTGTTCCTTTGCTTCGGTTTATCATTAGCCACGAACTACTAAGGGGTTCTCGAGTCGTAACTTCATATGCTTAGAAGCGTCCCTTATTGCTGCCACTTCCGCATGGCACGAACAACAGGTCCTCATAAATCCGTCTTTAGAATAGTTCCTGTAGTTATTAAAACCTTTGCCCACGACTTTACCGTTTACAACTGCGACACAACCGTGTTTCTGTAACATTGGTGACATTTTTGCGTGAGAAGTGGCAAGTGCGCAGAATTGTTCGGATTTGTTAGACATGATCATTTTTGAAAACTTTTTACGTGATTTAAAAGTGGTTGTTTTTATATTTTTTTAAGTTTTATTTTTTTGTTATTTTTTGTTATTTTTATACAAGCGACGGTATCTTCATCAACATCTTATCCACACGATAATACCCGATGGCTGCGATAAACGCCAAACTCCTAATCGCAACTGCAACGCCGTTATTAGATAACAAGACATCCGTTGTAACCGGCATAACGATATTCGTCGCAATCCACATTATAACACCAGTGTGAGCATGCTCCAACATACTCAAGATGAACATCATCATCCAGAACCTCGACTGGAACTTCCTGTTCAGAGCCTTGGAACGAACATCTTCAACACGCTTTATCAAAGCTGTGTTCCTATGTTCTAGCTCAACTTTTTCGTCCAGAGCCGTATTGAGGTGCATCTGGCGAATGTTAATACCATTCTCTTGATGGTCAATGATGGTTCTTAGACGTAACTCTATTTCTGCCGAGGAGAAATCGTTCTCGTCGATCTCTCGTTCGAGTTCGTTTATTTTTTTAGAAGCTTCCTCCAGCTCCTCTTTCATCAGCTTAACGTGGTCGGTTTTTGTAGTAGGTCGTGTCTTCGTCTTGGGGGGGAGCTCGTATGCTCCGGGGTGGAATTCCTCCGTGGTGGGAACGGCTCCCCAAAAAGTTTTCTTGGTTGAGAGCTGGGGCGTTTTCTTCATTGCTTTGTAGATGTTGTTATTATTTTAACTATTTTCAGTACAATTTTTTAAGGTTAGTTACAATGGTATTTTTTGTCGTAACAAAAACATGCGGCAAAAATAACGAAAAACCATCGAATGTTATTTAAAAAATACATCGTTGGTAAACAACAACAACTCATGAGTGCCTTTGATAGTTCCAGCGGCGTTGCCGGCTCCCTTATTGATTCCGAGAAATTCGACAAAGTAGTCAAGAAACTTAGAGATTTCTTCATCAAAAAGGGATACGTTGAAGCCCACACCCAAAACAGACTTAGCATTCTGGCCGCCTGCGAAGATCCCACAACTATAACTACCTATGAGTACGGAGGCAAAAAGTGGCCGCTTCCGCAAACTGGACAGATGTGGTTAGAATACGAGCTTCTATCTAAACCCCACCTTCCTGGGTTTTTCTGCGTGAGTACTAGCTATAGAAACGAACCGAATCCAATACCAGGACGGCACGATAAAATTTTCCCAATGTTTGAATTTGAACTTAAAGGCGGTATGGATGAGTTGGAAAAAATGGAAAGGGAACTGTTGACTCATTTGGGGTATAATTGCGAGTTTAATGGTGACGATTATATGAATATAGGCGAAAAATACAAGGTATTCGATCTTGAACACAAACACGAACAGAAAATATACGAAGAATACGGTCCCGTGTTTTTCCTGAAAAATTTCCCCAGCTTCACCAGCCCATTCTGGAATATGCAACAACACGAAGATAAACGCTACTCAAAAAAAATCGACGTAATTCTCAGCGGAATGGAAACCATCGGCAGCGCAGAAAGAAGCTGTAACCCCGAAGAGATGAGACACAGCTTTAAAACTATAAGCGATGGAATGTATAGTAAGACTTTGTATAATCAGTTTGGAAAGGATAGAGTTGATGCGGAGTTGGATGATTTTATGAAATTTAAATTTTTCCCCAGGAGCGGTGGTGGTATTGGGATTACTCGGCTTATTTCTTCGATGGAGAAGGAGGGTTTGTTATAAATTGCGTTTTTATAGAGAAATGTTTGAAATTTTTGTTTTAATTGGCGGTAAATATGTCGATATTTCTGCGTTTATTTCTTTTGGTAGTATTGTATTAAACCCGCATTCAAAATGGACAAATGAAGTCGAACGAATGCGGCAAGCGTGTTTGTATAATTTAGCTAATTCTGTTAGAATTTGTGCTCTTTTTTTTATACAAATACTGCGATAAATGGCACAAAAGGCTTGATAATCTGTTTCTTGGTTTATTCCGAGTTCATCGGTGATAAATGCGGTAATTTCTGATTTTTTGTAATTTCTGTAAATGTCATTTTGAATTTTAACTAGTTGTTCCCTATTATGTTCTAACAAATCCATCTTAAATAGATAAATTCTATCTTTTTAAGATTGATTACAAAAAAAATATGTTAAATATTTTAAATATTTTATATATGTATATAAATGCCCGCCCAAAATATACCCAAGATTTCCGCTGCTCCAACAAATTACAAAAAAAAGAAGGCACGTTCTTCCCCTTACAAATTCATTAAACCAAAATCAACAGGAAAAATAATCAAACCCAAACCAAGCGCCATCAAATCTACTCGCAAATCAAGCTACGGCAAGAAAAAGGAAAAAAAGGAAAAGGAAGTTCCCAAAACAAGCAAGGGAACCCCCAAAAAGAAAAAATCCGAAAAGAAAGTAACTTATTACGAACCACCTAAAATTAGATTTGTGCGTATAGTTAGTACAAGAAGTATGGTTCCGATGGTTGGTTGCGGTTAAACGTCTTTGTTGTAAACATGTGTTTTCCACGATTTCACAGTAATGGGACAAAGAGTTTCTAGTATTTCTAAAATATTGCCAGCGTAAAGTTGAATTTCTCGTTGCGCTGAATGATGAAGTCGTAATTTAATAAAGTTAAGAAGATTGTGAAGATCTATTTTCCAATAAAATTCCGTAAAAGTTGAAAGAGGAAGTATCATCCTGGCCTGTTCTTTGGCCACTCCAAGTGCTACAAGTTTGTGGTAGTTGGAGATTTGACCGACTATATTATCTTCTGAATTATCCCATATTCTTTTGACATTTTCATCCGAATCATATAAATTTGTATCTATATAACTCCCCTGTTTATTACTTTTTGATTGTTGCCGCAGTTCTTTGGGATGATAAATATCACCCTTCTCTAATGTAAGTTCCGTATATCTTCCGCTTATTTCATTTACACTTGCTGTTCTGTGACGAATCCACTGCCTTTGAATATAAATTGGCATTTTAAGATGGAATTTAAATTCCACCATTTCAAAAGGGCTTGTATGTTGATGTTTAATCAAATAATCAATCAATGCGGTATCTTTTTCTACACCTTTACTTCCTTCTCCGTAACTTACACGTGCTGCTTGAACGATGGCACCATCCAGCATTAGTTTATTTTTCTCAGATGGCATGCAATCAATAAGTTTAACGAAACCAGGTTTTGGTACAGTAGATTTCAGGAGGTTGTTATTAATAATATTTGAGCGTCTAAAAAGCATTTATGTTAAGTAAATGTGGTATCCTTATATGCTTGTATCCCATAGCCATATTAAGAGCCCAATGGCCATAGAAAATACCATATCATAGTTTTTTTCAGAGATGCCGAATTCCTTTTTAAGGTCAGTAGTTGATACCCACAATGCCATCATTAATGTGCTAAAAATAACCGCCCTTTTCCTATTATCCAATTTCCAAACTAAAAACACAAAATACAATTTAGAAAATAAATAATAAAGTGCCAAAAAGAAATATTGCTCGCCAACAAAAGCACTCAAGAACGCCTTTTCAATCTTCCATATACCAATATCTTGCTGTAATTTCTCTATATTACTCACAATATAAAAAGCCGCCAACAAACCATATACAATAGCAAAGGGTCTCAATAAAGTTAAAGCGTCAGTTCTCTTAAAAAAATTCAAGGTTGGCAAAAGTACAACTGCTATTTGATGAAAACTCAAATTATTAAGCATTTAAAATAAATAAATATTTTATTTTTAATGCAATATTTAACAAACGTTTTAAATCCAGACAGCATTAAAGAAGTCGGGATTGACGAAGCAGGAAGAGGTGCCCTTGCTGGACCAGTTTGCGTTGCTGGAGTTATTTTGAATAAAGACCTCGAAACACCAGAAAAAATAACAATACGAGACTCCAAAAAAATGTCAGAAAAAAAAAGATTAGCTTCGGCAGACTGGATCAAAGAAAATGCCACTGCGTGGAGTTGTATATTTATTGAACCAGACGACATTGATAGATTAAACATATTAAACGCCACATTGTGGGGCATGAAAAAAGTCATTCGGGACCTTGACACTAAAGGTTTTAAACCCGACTTTATTACTGTAGACGGTCCACACTTCCAACCAGACGATGACACACCCTACAAGTGTATATCACAAGGCGATGATAAGTATAGAAATATTGCTGCCGCAAGCATAATTGCAAAAACAACACGTGATAAATTGATGTGTTCTTTACATGAAGAATTTCCAGTTTATAATTGGAACAAGAATAAAGCGTATGGTACGGCTGAACATAAAAAGGCAATTAAAGAACACGGAAGATGCGTTTATCACAGGAAAAGTTTCAGGGGGTAAATTATTTAAATATTTAACTATTTATAACAAGTAAATGAATATGTTTGGAAGTCTGATATATTTAACACTAATGGCGAATGGTTTTACATTGCCAAGCAAAAAAATGAATATTAAATTAAAAATGACATATGATGATGAAATTCCGTGTTCTTCAACGCCAGATACAATTATGACTAAATTAGATGAAGAAATTAAAGATTGCGAAGTCGAACTTATAGTACCATATTCAGAATGTGAATTTGAAACATATGAACGTTTAATTGCTAAAGATAAAGAGATGCGTTCATTGTGGATAGAATATTACGATAAAGCAGGTGAAATATACCAAGACGACTCTAGAGACAAAACGGATGATTATCCCATATGGCCATAATATTTAATCTTTATTAATTTACAAATGATAATACCAGAAAATAACCAGAAGCTAATTCTCATATTCTTGCCATTTTTAAACGATATCGCTTCAATAATAAGCGATTCTGCTAGTAAATCTAGCATCTTACACAATTTTTATAGAGGAACAATTAGACTTGCCATAGACTACGTAGTTTTATTAAGTGTAATTTGGTCCTCTTGTATAGTTACATACGATCACGATAGTATATTATCTGGTTTTTTGCACGGTTGTTTGACGTTATTGTTATCTTATATATTTCCAGCTCTTTTAATGGAAACTGTATTAAAAATGGGAGGGGCAAATAAGAAATTACGTGTATTATATTCTGTATTATTTGTGTTGATATTGGTAATAATAGAAAGCACATTAGAAAAATTAATAGAAGCAACCGTACAGTAGTTCGGACTTTGGTGTTTTTTTAAATTTGCTTCGTTTGAAATTCAGATTGTTATTAAACATTCTGCGCCTTTCACTATGAATATTCGCATTTTCTTTACAATCTTTAATTCTTTTATTATTTTTTCGATTCATATATCTTTCGATTCTATTTTCATGCTCTATAACATCTATGGGCGTGCGAAGAGTATCTCTATTGTGTAAAGGATCGCTATAGCTTCTGTTACGTTCAGGTGGGGAGTTATGTTTTTTTTTAATTTTCACTCGACACCATGGACATTTATTGTCTTGTAATAAATTGAAGCATTTTTTGCATAATTTGTGCATACAAGGCAATAATTGCCATTTATTAGATTGTATAAAGCATATGTTACATTCTGTGTCGTTGTTCTGAAATGAATACATGAATAGAAGCAGATCATATTAATAGCCAAGATTTTATGCGGCAATCTATTTTATAAATTAAACTTGTCTTTTAATTAAAATGCCAAAAGATGACAGAAATCCTCTCGTAAAAAGTTTAGCCATACAACAAGAAAGAACAAAACAAAGACAAATAGACACCCTTTTATTTTTCCAGGAACGAGCACACAAAAAAGTAAGAGCTCACAATGAATTTGGAAGGAAAAATATGCTATTTGAAATACCGATGTACGAAGTTGGATTGCCGTTATATGATGCTTTTTGGGTTAAAAAGAAGATATCTAAGTTACTACAACAAGACGGGTTTTTTGTAGAATCAATGAGTGAAAGTACAATATTGGTGTGCTGGGATATCGATAAGCTAAAAGAACAAGAAGAAATTAACAATGAACAAAAGAAACTAAAACGAATACACAAAAAAAACATGGAAAAATTAGCAAAAAGTAATAAAAAAAGAAATCCTAAAAAAATAAAACTATGACACGCATTTTAAGCATAGATGTAGGAATAAAGAACTTGGCCATATGTTTATTAAACGGACCCGACCAAATAGATTTCTGGGAAGTTTTCGATATCGGCAATAACACCGATACAACTCGCCACTTAACTAATTTATACAAAACACTCGAATCAACCCCTGATTTATGGGACACAACTACTATAAAGACAATTGTTATAGAAAAACAACCCTCTTTTAACCCCAAAATGAGAACTATGGCTTCGGCCTTACATATGTTCTTTGTTATGAAAGGCTTTAGACATATCATACAATATAGCCCTAAGTACAAACTTCAATTGTGTAAAGATATAAGCGAATACGAGGGAAGCACAACCTACGCAAAAAATAAAAAACGTTCGATAGATACTACCAGGTATTTTATAACGTCGAATCCAGATTTAAGAGACCGTTGGCTCGAAAAATTCAACAAAGCCAAAAAGAAGGACGATTTTGCCGATTCATATTTACAAGGGGTGAGTTATTACAAAGTCTATCAAAAAGTTACACGAGTAATGAAAAAACCATCAAAAGCCACATTGGCAAATCCCGAGAAGCTTGAAGAAGCTCATCTTTGCTGGTTGTGGAATATGTGGAAGCAGGAGCATGATGCTGTGTTATTATCTCGAATTAAGCCAGTAAAGGGCCCAATGGATAAATATACCACGTCTTCGATAGAACCTGATGAAGACTACAGTATTGAGAATTATCTAGACGATATTTTGTGTGATAAGCTTGAACTAAAAAAAAGAATAGAGACGATTTACGGGACAATAACCGGTTTTGTTGAATATAATGAAGAGGAATGTGAATAAAATTATTTTAGATTTTTGATTAGTTTTATTTCATCGATGTGGTCGACCAAAGTTGTTTTGAAAATTGGCCGCAACGGCAAAAGTACACTCTCATTGTCAAGATCTTCGTCAATAGCTCCCAACAATGTTTCTTCTGAAACCCACCTTATATCTACTTTTTCAATGTAGCCTTGATTAGAAATATATTTAACATAATCGTAAACTCGCTTGAAATTTTGTTTATAGTCTGCATATTGAATACCCAATACAAACATAATATAAGGGCTACCACCCAAAGTCCTAGACCTAATGACCAACCTTTTATTTTCGAAATGAGACATTGTCAACATTTTCTGGGCATTTTCCATTGTGATAACAGCCCCCATGGTTTCTTCGTATAATTCTCGAGCAGCTGTTTTTGTGTGGTTTCCATTATCAGAGTGTTCAGAACGACCGCCGAAATCGCTCCAAGTTCCGTCTTTATCTTTTCCCAGTAAAAATACCAGTGTTCCTTTTGGATCACGAGAATAAAGTAGAACTCCAGCGCTGTAGTATTGTTGATGATGTTTTTTTTCTGGTATTTTATGTAATCTATTGCTGCTTTCTGCTGAAGAAGCCGTAGAAACTCCGCATTCATGGTCGTTATTAAACAATGTAGTTCCGGCAATAAAACGGGAATTTTCTTGTTTTTCAGTTTCAATAATCCGAGAAAACCTATTGGTTATAACAATAGGCGGCCCCTTATCCCAAGCATTCATCATATTGTAGATAAAACGCTGCAATCCTTATATAAGTTACATTGTATTAAAACTAAAAACATTGATAAAAAAATTATGTATGAAGGATATACCAGTTCCACCCACAAAAATTGTAATGGAAAGGACAGGTTCTCCACTCAGACCAACACCCCAAGATAACAATTTGCGTTCGACAACTAAGGAATTAAAACTATACAACAAACAACGAATAATGCCGCCTAAGGTCAGCTATTCTCACGATTCCCAGGAAAATATGCAAAAAGTAATCGTTGGATCTACCCCCGGTAATTCCAAAAAGGATAGCGGAACTTTTCCAACGCCATCCGGTACAAAAATACACGTGAAACGTGGAGACGACGATAGCACCTCTACATCCCGTGAAAGACCACAAAAATTACAAAAACAATCTGAAACAAATAAACCCACTTTTTATCGACCACCACAATCGCAAACCCCTTTTAGAAGCAACCAACCATTTTCGGGATCTTCTACGCCAGTTCACCTGGCCGCTGGCGATTTCAAATCTTTTGCCAACCCCGTAAAATCAAAACCTATGATGGAATCCCAAGGTATTGGCGAACAAACGAGATTCGGCTCTGAATCTTCTCTTTCCGATAATGAATTTAGTCAAGGAGCAGAAGACAGTGACGCAGAGGAAAGTTCCGTTAGTACCAGAAACCCAGGCGATTTCCAAGGTATGGGGGGGATGCCTGCAATGGAAGAAGAAGTTGAGCAACCCACTAAACAAATGTCAAGCAGCGAGAGGAAGCAGTTGAAGTACGATCTTTTATCAAAAATACAGGCGTTAGAAAGAAAAGGTATAAATCCCAGCAAGAGATTTACCAGTAAACACAAGTTGGTTCACATTCAGTCTGAATATAACAGACTTTCTCAAATGCTCGCAAACGAGGCTGGTGTAAAATTTGGAAGAAAATTGCTGATGGGCGGTGTTGGGATAGTAGAATGGCTTAACAACAGATTTGACCCCGTTGGAGCAAAACTAGAGGGCTGGAGCGAATCCGTAATGGAAAACATAGAAGATTTTGACCACAGTCTAGAAAGAATCGTGGAAAAATGGACCAGCCACGTGGAAGTCGCCCCCGAAATGGAATTGATGACCGCTCTCGCTGGAAGCGCATTCATGTTCCACATGTCCAAGAGCATCCTGGCAAATCCAGCAGCCATTTTTTCCGCCATGGGTTCCCAGAAACCCGATATGATGGAAAATATGATGAAAAAAATGATGGGAGGATTAACATCTAAAATACCAACTCCCGACAAAGATGACGGAGAAAGTTCGGGCGATGACATGTCTCCACCAAATATGAACTTCAACCCCATGTCAAGGGGTGGCGAGGCAACAAGAGGAAAAGATAAGTTTTCTCAAAAGGAGGTTTCAGACGAAAGCGATACGGACGAAGATGACGAATTTTCCGGCTCCGAGACATCGTCTGAATCCTCTGCGGGGAAGAATATTTCCAGGATGGTGAGCATACCGAATAAGAAGAAATAATATTTGTATTACCTAAAATGTTAAAATCGTATAAATTGAAAAAACTTGTTTCAAAAACACAACCGTTAATGAAAGATTTGGTCAGTCCGACAAAGGCGGTATTATACGCTTTCTCGGATTGTATTATACAATATAATAAAAATGATTACAATTTAAAATGTAATGATCACTTAGTTTTGGAAGGTCCTAATTTAATTATCACAAACCAACCACAAGGTTTAGAATTTATCTTGCAGCACAATTACGTTTTTGGTTTTATCGATGGTGTTTTTTTTAAATTTGAAGATATTGAAAGTTCAAATCCACAAGATAAAGAAACTTTCAAGGAAATTCTTAAAAATACAAAAGCATCTATTTTAGAACCTTGGTCAAATAAAATTATCAAATCTAAATTACCAGGCCATTATTTATGGAACATTCCTAAAAAATAAAATATAAGTCATTATCAAATATGAGTAAACTCGGTTGTTCATTAAAAGAAGCATACGGCGATTCTTGGTCCTCAGGGCCCAAATTTTATAAAGCTCAACCTTCCGTATTTCAAACAATAGACCCTTACGGACCGAATTCTAAAACTGAAAAATTCACGCACAAAGAAGAAACCGACAGCGAAATGAGAATTCAAAAACTCGAAGAAATAATTAAATCCCTACAATCCCCCAGTAAAGCCGTATCTACTTTCAAGAACGAACCAGTAGGAGATATATTAACGGACGTTTTTAACATGTTATGCTCACCGCTAATGAAAGACAGAATCGACTGTATAATAAGATTTGTATTGTGTTCGTTGCTGATATCAAATGTAATGGAGTTATTATCTATTAACGCCTAATTTTGGAACTCGTTTCAAAAGAATTTGAGGCTCTATCCAAACGGTTAAAGAGGATAGTGGGATACTTTGGTTGTATTCGCCTGAAGATTCTCTGAATTTGTCTATCGATAAATGACCACCGAATTCCAAAAGAGCACTTCTAGGTGGAGCATTTTTAACGCAATGAACCCCCAACTGTTTTAATAAGCGCCTCAAAATAAAATTTCGAGAGTTCGTACTATTATCTCCAATATCCATGTTATACGATTTTACACACGGCCAACTACAAAAATTACCAATAACAACATAACGCTCCCTGTATTCATCGTATTTTGTCGGAAGATAACAGGGAGTACCACTAAATTTATGACAACACCACCAACACCACAGGTTACTTGATGTTGGTAGTGGAGTGTCTGTTTTTGTATTAAATATTTCATCAAGTCGATGACTTTGACTCATTATTCTATTTAATGTTTGTTTTCTATTTTCTTCTGATTTTGTTTCCCGTTTTATTTCGCTTTCTTCTTCCGAATTATATTCTACTATTTCACACATCCTACTTGGAACGGAACGCACCGTACTGCTTTTTTTAACAACTTCTCCGTGTATCATTTTATCATTATTTATACCAGATTTATCTGCTGTTATAGAACCAAATCTAAGATTTTCTCTCACACTGGCAATATCTGGCTTTTCTGCGGGTCTTACTGTAATATTAAGTCCTCCGAATAATAAGTTATGTTTCTCTGTGGCAGCCTTCTTTTTTTCACGATTGTCTTTTGGTTTATCTGAACCGAAACTAATACTCGTTTCGGTGTTTTCAATATTTTTAGTGGTATTATCTCGTTTTTTCCTTTGTTTTTTTACAGTCGTCGTAGTTTCACCGTGTTGGTCCATATTATTTACTTTAAAATAACTAATTCTCTATATATATTTAAAGTTTTAATTTTACATTCTATAATGTCTGACGGGTTATCAGACGAGATATCAGACGAAGATTTCAGTTTCGAAACAGTATCATTGTCTGAAGAATCGGGGAAAATGGTTGATAGAGTTATAAATACTCTTATGGTTTCCGCATGTGGCTTATTGTTAATACTAATAACCAGAGATTATGGTATTGTTACGTCAAGTACTATATTTTCAGGTTGTTATGGTTTTTATACTTTTTTTAGAACAAAAAGTTTAAGCTCAACTTACGGATATCTGAGAAGATCCAGCGATAATATATTAAATATGATTACCCCAACTTTGCCCGAAAAGCCAGAAAGCCCTGTGCTCATGTCAAAAATAGAATCTAGTAATACAGAAACTAAAGAGAAATGGGAGAAAAATTTCCCGTGTGATGATATTATGACAATGATACAAGATGAAGATAATCCCGTTACACTAAAAATAAGATTTAAAAATGGTTGTGTAAAAGTTGTAAAAATAAATGCGTAAGTATTTAAGGAATTATTTACTTTTGATAAATATAACAAATAATAAATCTATGTCTGCCGTAGTTTCATCGCCAAAACCAGCTATTGTGCACATTCAAACAGTTCAGGCCACAAGTATAAAAGTGCTATTTGATTCATTGCGTGATATATTAACAGATGTGAATATTCATTTTACAAAGAAAAATATGTGGATTAAGGCGATGGATTCTTCCCACGTGGCATTGATTTATTTATGTTTAGAAGCCGAACATTTTGAAGTTTTCAATTGCGAAACTGATATCGTAGCAGGAGTTAATATGACCAGCATTTCTAAACTAATTAAAACTATTACTCCTCAAGATACCGTGAGCTTTACCATTAATTCAAATAACCCGGATAAACTAGAAATTGCCATTTCGAACAGCGGGAAAAACTCGCAGAGTGTAAGTTTACTGAATTTGTTAGATATAAACGAAGATACATACGAAATACCAGACATAAAATACAACTCCGTTATTAAAATACCATCCACAGACTTCCAAAAAATATGCCGAGATCTCAGCAGTATCGGCGACGTAGTAAAAATTACCAGCAACTCTTCCGAACTGAGTTTTCAGGTTAAGGGCGATTTCGCTACCCAATCCATATCCATTGGATCAGGTGGCGGAATTATACAGAGCCAACACGAAGGTGATGAGGTAAGTGAGGAATTTTCTCTTAAATATCTCAACCTTTTTACTAAATCTACCAATCTCGGTAATGTGGTAGAACTTTATTTCAAACGGAATAGACCGATGATTGCCTTATATAAGGTCGGTAATCTTGGAAGGGTACAATATGCTCTAGCGCCCCGTGTCAGTGACGACGAGCTCGGTTAAATTTACACTTTTATAGTTAACGCTTTTTAGGATTTTACCCGTTGTTTTTTCAAAAACTACAAATGAATTATTTTCCTCGTCCGCTGGTCTATATTCTGGACTGGGATAACCCTTTTCTGGATGCTCTTTGTACCACTTTACAGTTTCCTCCGCTTCGCTCTGCGAGCTGCAAATCTTTGACATATTTGAATCGTGAACCAGGTCGAATGCCTTCTGTAAATCAACCCCCCAAGCAGCTCCAGCACCGTATGTGACATATAGAATATCAGCTAACGCATCTAAAACTTCAACGAAATCGTTATTTTTAACGGCTTCTTTGAGTTCATTTAGTTCTTCTTCTATTAGGGAAATCCTGAGATTTGTTATTGGTTCTACTGTTTCAGGTTTTACGGGTTGCGATGGAACTTGTTGTCCCATTATGCGCATAAAATTGCGTACTTTGTCGAAGTTGTTTGGCGAGGTGGTCATTTTTATAGTTATTATTTTACTGTGGTGTTTTTTTAAATCTTTAAATTGCTCAGCAAATTTGTCAAACTTTCAGGAGTTTGAAATTTCTTAGATATGTGCGATAGCGGTACCATATCTCTTTCAGAACCTTCTTCTTCTTTTTCGCATATATTTACTAGTTTTTTAACTTTTAACATCAGTGAATCTGCCATATATACGTAATCTATATACGGGATATTTTCTAGTTTTGCCTCTATTTCCACTTGATATTCCCGCTTCTCTATCGAGTTTTCCATATAAGTCACCACCGTCAAATCAAACCTCCAATGATTCATATGATAACTAGTTCTTTGCTTATTCCTTTTAACGCAATTACTCGCATTTTTTACAGTATCAATATCAACTGGTATTTCTGCGCTGAAACTGACCCTCAGATCAAATGGACTGTTATCATACCTAAAATTCGAATGCTCCAGATTCTTTTTCCTAACTGCACTCCTCGAACCATCCGACGTTACTTCCATGCGAATGTTATCCTCAACAAAATACACAACCGAAGAGCACTCTGTTGTTTCTATCACTTCGTCCCACTCGGAAAGCGCATTCTTTATCTTCTCAAAATTCTCCTTGTCAACATTAGAATCAAACGGCAACTTTACATTGTCATCGTCGTCATCTTCAAAATACCCCAACCTTGCCTCTATCTCCAAAAAGGGAACATTACCCCAGCTGTTGATTTGTTTAGACAACAATTCAACGGCTTCCTGAATATCTTTACCTATGGCTTTCTTCTGTTCTTTAAACCGCTCTATGAGCCAATTCTCATACGCCTTAGGGTTTGGCTCTAAAGCCATCATTTTTTGATAATTTGTTCTAAATATAGTGGTTGCCATCTTACAATAAAATTTACGTTCTACTTTTTAGTAGATAATATTCTCTTAAGATTTATCCTGGGGTATTTTTTTCACGGCCAAAATAATACCATTAAACCTTCAACCCAATATTGGCATTTCCTTGGATAAATGACAAACTTGGGTAACCACCCCATGGTATCTCGGGGTCCGCTCTGTAACTGTAGTTAGGGTACTGCTGAGAAGGTCTGTTCTTCATCTTGCGGGATACGTCATTTTCTATCGCTTTTACAACGGTATTCGTCTGCTCTTCGTCGTAGAAGTTAGCTACTTCAGTTTTGCCATCACCAAGGCACTCTCCGGTCACCGCACCCCAACCATAGGGTCTGTCCTTTGGCCAGCAATTGGCTTCGGTATCAGCAGTTGGGAGCGTTTTTTCGGTGTACAAAAGAGTTTGAGGGCAGCTGGGCGCTACTGGCGCTACGGGAGCGGTCGCCTCAGGAGATTGAGTAAAATCTTCGGTGTTGCACATGGGTTGTCCTGGAAGGCAAGCTCCCTTGCTGGGATCGCAACATGCGTTGCCGAACAACTCCGGCTCAAAACCAACCGGGGCTGTTTGCTGATCAACCGCTGTTTCGCCTACGAAGGCGTCGGTGGAAGGAAGAAGACTATCGGCGGTTTCAGCGAGAGCTTTTACGGCTTCGGATTGAACTTTCTCTACCAGTGAGGCAATAGAGGGTTTAGGAGCAGCAGAAGGGCGGCATGTTGTTACAACTATATATAAAGCGAGTACGATTAGGAGAATGTCGAGAAGTTTAGGGGCGTTTTTAAAGTAGCTCTTTGCCATATTTGGAAGCTTGTTATTTATATGCTTCGAAAAAAAAACAGAAGAGATATTTTGAAAACCTGAAAAAAAAAATTACCACGGAGCATTATAATCATCATCGCTTACGTCATCAGAGTTAGAGCTATCTTCCGATAAATCGCATACGGTTTTTCTATCATCGCCTAATTCCATGTGATTTTCTAATATTTCATTTTCCGGTTCCTTTTCAATATCTGGCTCAGGTTCCTTATTTTGGGGGACTTCTTCCAATATCTGCATCTGCTCGGCTATCCACATCGGAACTATTTCATCACGATATCTTTTAAATTGCTTAAGATAAGCCAAAAGCTTTATTTTAGACCCCTCCTTAATCGAAAAAATATCCTTTTGGGTTTTTTCAGAATCGTACACCTTTAATCTTTCATGCCTTATTTCACCACCTTTATGCGGTATGTAAATTTTAACTAATCCATTATCTATGTTTCTAAACGTAGGCTTTAATTTACTTACATACTTATCTGCCATCTTAGAAGAAATATACGTATCCAAAGCATCAAAAGAATCAACAATTTTACTCTCCGACAGATCTCCCAATTTTGCGTAAAAATATTTCTCTCCGGCTTTAGGTTTTGTAACAATCGTCAATGTTGGAAATTTTAAGCTTAAATATGTAGATTCTCCGCCATCTTTTGAAAAGGTTATTCTAAAGAGGTCTTTATTGTAATCCTTATGAGGCTCTGATACAGTTATTCCCGAAAAAGCCTTTTCGTAATCAGAATCTGTTTTGAGTGATTTTATCGAAAAAGATGCCATTGTAAGTTATTAAATGCGTATAATATGTTTGTTGTAGGTTCAACGCAGGTTCCTATAATATTAATCAATATATACTTTTAGTTGTTCAATATTCCACGTATTTCCATAAGAATTTCCGTTCGACCACAATCCAGGACTATTTGATATACAAACAACCATTAAATTAGAGTTTGTATTCATTTGTGACTTTATATCCGACAACGATATAAGTTCGTTTTTCTCTGAAAAAAATAGAGTGTCTGGTTTTATTTTCATATAAATAATTGAATAATCACTATTACAATTTAAAACATTTACATGCTTCATATTATTCTTTTTTTGTGGGGCGTGTTCTATATTATATTGTTCTAATGTCTTTAAGAAATTGTAACCAGGCGAGTTCTTTTTCACAGACAATAATAGCTCAGCTTCCATTATTTTATGAATCCTTAACTTCGGAAACTGAATTTTTAAACCATTCGGTAAATAATTTCTCATTACACCCAAATGAGAACAACACGGACTATCATATTTCAAATCATCAAAATTAAAATACCTATAATATATTACCCCTCTTTGCATTTACTTTTATATTATATCTACTCAATAAAAGGTTTTCCCCCTTTTAAAGCGCGGCTTCCTCCCAAATGAACATTCCTTGGCATTTCCAACGGAATCGGTTGAGGTTGTATGACCTTATCATTGTAATATCTATTATACATAGTGTAATTAGACAGTAATTTATTTACAAGACCACTAACCACAGCATTATTTGCCTGTAATAATAAACTTCTCAAATTCTTACGCTTAATACCTCTTAAATTTTCATACTTTAAAAGAAGCAATTCTATAAGTTGCTCTTTGTCTGGGGTACTTGTTGGGGTACCAGTTATTTCGGAAACCTTTTTACGAGCGGTTTTTATTATAAATTCAATGTTGTAATCGTGAAAAAGCAATAATAATAACGGATCATTTTGAACATGTAACGCTTTTTGAGCCCAATCTTGCCACTTTGTTAAAGTTTCGTCGTGCTGATACTGACCGCCTGTAATCATAGATGATCTAATATCACGCTGATCCATAGATACAGGGGCGGGAGGTAATAATTGAATGGAACTATTTGTCACGGTTTGAATGTTGCTTATTGCCATTGTGTTTAGTTATTAAGTTAGATTAAAAAATCTTAGAAAATATAAAGACTGCTTTATTCATAATTTATGAACTCACATAAATTAAAGAAGTCAAATACTCATCACGATAATAGATCATCCATAAAACAAGTCGAAGACACATTTTTCAAAAAAATTAATAAAAAAAAAGAGTCACTTCCTACGCTTAAAAAAGATCTTTTGAAATTGTTGAGTTTAGAAACAAAAACTCCATGCGAAATTGAAAAAATACAAAAACTACAAACAGAAATACACGATATCGAAACTAATAAAGAAGAAATTGAATATCAACTTAAATTTGCTAAATTCGTTCAACACGAACTTGATACAAAATTCAACACAACAAATGAACCCGAATCCGAGTATTTTACCAAAACTTCTTCCAACAGCGCTGGAAAAAAATACTCAGCTTACATGTCAATTTGCTTCAATAACCAAAATATTACCGACTCTGACGAAGAAAATACTATCATCAAAGATCCATCCTTAAAACAAATCCCATTCTGTAAAACCTGTAAAGATACAGAAATGGTCCTAGAACCAACTTCTGCCACTGCCATATGTCCTAATTGCGGCCTTTCTATCAATTATCAAGACGACAGACTTAACCCTGAATTTAGAGAAGGGGTACAAATAATTTCACCTTACGCTTACAAGAGAATTAATCACTTCAAAGAATGGCTCGCGCAATTACAAGCCAAAGAAACAACGGAAATACCCGATATTGTATTCAATAACATCCTCGTGGAACTGCAAAAACAAAGAATTACCAATTCTGATCAGGTAACTTCAACCAAGCTTCGTTCTATTCTCAAAAAACTTAGGTACAACAAATATTACGAACACATCCCCACTATTAGCCAAAAAATAACAGGCAAAAAACCACCAAGTTTATCTCAAGAACTTGAAAGTCGACTAATAGCCATGTTCAGGGAAATTCAGGTGCCATTTGCGAAATGGGTTAAAATCGTCGCTCCAGAACGGAAAAACTTTCTAAGTTACAGCTACACGCTTAACAAAATGTGTAGAATACTCGGTGAAACTGACCTTCTTCAATATTTCCCTTTACTCAAATCTAGAGAGAAAAATTACGTTCAAGACAAAATATGGAAAGGTATTTGCGAAGATTTAAAATGGGATTTTCATAAGAGCGTTTAACACATTAAAAAAATTCTTTCTATATAGTAAATATCTATAGTTATGACTTCTAATTACACCATTACACCGCCTCCCGCTTTTACCACTCAAACATTAACACCGCCTCCCGCTTTTACCACTCAAACATCAACACCACCTCCCGCTTTTACCACTCAAACATCAACACCACCTCCCGCTTTTACCACTCAAACATCAA